>Ga0209824_10000022_pt1 | contig 141558 bp, 108 predicted proteins | sample VDWuncwatermetaG_FD_184124 | JGI IMG/M metagenome (GOLD analysis project Ga0209824, IMG submission 184124) | Wastewater microbial communities from Netherlands to study Microbial Dark Matter (Phase II) - VDW unchlorinated drinking water (SPAdes)... ... | reverse complement strand
TCTCCCCACTCCTGCCTCCACCCACCTCCCTTCCTTCAACATGTGCGCCAAACCAACGATATCTTCATCCTCAAATGCGATAAAACTATTTGCAAGCAAACTCACCTCTCCATCCCGGTGAGACACTTTTGCGGATACAAGCACCAATTGATCTAATCGTAATTGTTCTTTGGATGTCGCAAATATGGTGGGAAATACCACCATTTCTTGCGATCCGGTCATATCCTCCAGTGTCACAAACGCCATCGCATCTCCTTTTTTGGTGATAATTTCCTTCATCGCAGAGACGATTCCCCCACAGCGTACAAACGATCCTTCTGTTTGTGATTTCACATCCGCACATGTTGTCACAAAGGATCCAAACAATTCTGCCGCTTGCGCATACGGATGAGAGGTCACATACAGACCAAGCAATTCCTTTTCCCATGCAAGAAGTTCTCGCATCGTCGCCGGCTCAACAACACGAAGAGGAATGTCCGTTTGCAGAACTTTTGGAGACGTGGCAAACAACGTTTGTTGATTCGATGCTTTCTCTCGTTGAATGGTTTTATTGTGCATGAGAATACGATCAACGTTTTCCAATAACTGCCGACGTTCTCCAAATCGATTCAGCGCACCGGATTTAATGAGTGCTTCCAACGATTTTTTATTGAATGCTCGATGTGATGTACGTCCGGCAAAATCCGCTAAATCTTTGAAGGGGCCGTGCTCTGCGCGCTCATGGATAATCGTCTCCACAACTTCCTCTCCCAAATTTTTGATGACAAGAAGTCCAAAACGAATCTCACCATCATTGATGTAGGTAAAATCTTTTAACGATTCATTCACATCCGGAGGCAAAACGGCAATCTTCATCCGTTCACATTCCTTCACCGCCTCCGCAATTTTTTCCAGATCGCCAGACTCCGCCGTCATGAGCGCGGTCATATACTCCGCCGGAAAATTCGCCTTCATGTACGCCGTCTCATACGCAACCATCCCATAACTGGCGGCATGGGCTTTATTAAACCCGTACGCGGCGAACGGTTCGATGAGTTTCCAAAGTTGAGTAGCCTTCCCTGCGGACAAACCATGCTTCACAAATCCATCCACGAGTTTAATTTTCTGCAAAGCCATTTCTGCGGGAATTTTCTTTCCCATGGCTTTGCGCAATTTATCCGCTTCGAGCCAGGAGTAGCCCGCTAAATGAATCGCGATGAGCATCACGTCATCTTGATACACAATCACACCATAAGACATCGTCAGAAGTTCCTTCATGCGCGGATCCAAAAACGAAATAAGCGACGGATCATGTTTGCGCTTGATATATTCCGGAATGGATTCAATCGGACCAGGACGATATAACGCAACCATCGCCATAATGTCTTCAATGCGCTCCGGACGAAGATCGATGAGATACTTCGTCATGCCGTCCCCATTTAATTGAAACAGTCCCATCGTCTGACCTTTTGCGAGAAGCTCGAACGTTTTTTTATCGTCAACGGGGATTCGCTCAATATCAATCTCGATTCCCTTCATTTTTTTTACAAGCGCGACCGCATCACCTAAAATCGATAAGTTGCGAATACCAAGAAAATCCATTTTCACGAGTCCGGCCGACTCAACCGATTTCATTTCATATTGCGTAATCACTTTTCCTTCGCGCGTATCAATCTGGAGTGGAGTAAAATCCGTCAGCGCCGTTGGGGAAATAACCGCTCCCGCCGCATGAATCGAAACGTGCCGCGCACAGCCTTCGATACGACGCGCGAGATCAATCATGCGTCGCACATTTGCATCCGTATCGTATTTTTTTTTCAAATCCGGTGCTTCGTTTAACGCGCGTTCAAGCGTCATGGGAAATCCTTGCGAACCCATCGGCACAAGTTTCGCCACTTCGTCAACCATCCCATAGGCAAATCCAAGTCCGCGTCCGACATCGCGCACAGAACCACGCGCAAGCATTGTTCCAAACGTACAAATCTGCGCCACATTGTCATGTCCATAACGCTCACGCACATATTCAAGCACGTCGTCACGACGATTATCCGCAAAATCCGCGTCAATATCCGGCGCGGAAGGACGCTCCGGATTCAAAAAACGCTCAAACGGGAGCTGATACGTGAGTGGATTGATCGCAGAAATACCAATGGAATATCCCACGAGTGATCCTGCCGCTGAACCACGCGTTGTTGTCACAATTCCCTGTGCGCGCGACCAACGAATAAAATCAGAGACGATCAGAAAATACGGACAGAACCCTTTTTGATCAATAATCTCAAGTTCATACTCAAGTCGTTTTTTCATTTCGTTCGTGAGCGATCCTTCTTTTTCTTCCAGTTGTTGATAGGCCTGCTGAGTGAGTTCTTCTCGAAATGTTTTCCCCTGTGGAATTTCAAACTTCGCAAAATTCCATTTTCCCAATTCGAGTTCAACGGTACAGCGATCGGCAATCACGCGCGTGTTGTCGAGTGCTTCGGGAACGTCCGCAAACCGTTCCTCCATATACTCCGCGCTCACCAGTGACGCGTCATAATCGTACTGATTCATGCGTTCAAATTGTTCAAGCGTTTTTCCTCCTTTGATGCAATTCAAAATTTTCCAAGCCTCAACATCTTGCGGTTTAAGATAAAACGCATTCTTCGTCGCCACAATCGGCACACCTAATTTTTTTCCAAGTTCGATGAGTTGTGCATTGACACTTTGTTGTTCCGCAATCTCCGGACGATCCACGAGTTCTAAAAAATAATTCCCTTCTCCAAAAAGCGCAACATACGCACGAATCGTTTCTTCCGCCTCACGAACACGGCCCAATCGCAAATGCTCATCAACTTCACTTAAATATCCTCCGGAAAGACCAATGAGTCCTTTCGTCCGCGTTGCAAGCACTTCGCGATCAATGCGTGGTTTGTAATAAAACCCTTCCAAAAAACCAATCGTCGAAAGCGCGATGAGATTTTTATAACCTTCTACATTTTCCGCCAGACAGACGATGCGATGAGGCTTCGTATCAATGCGCGCGCGCTTTTGCAAACGCCCCTCGCTGGCAAGATAAAAATCAATTCCAAAAATGGGCTTGATGCCGGAATCCTTCGCTTTTTGATAAAACTCAATCGCCCCATACATCGTGCCATTATCCGTCAGCGCAACCGCATCCATTTCAAGCGATTTCACATGCGAAATCAAATTTTTAACCTTTGGCAAGGCCTCCAGAAGTGAATAGTGAGAATGTGTATGAAGATGAACAAAACGTGACATAGCGAAGAAACAGTATCACAAAAGAAACTTGACAAAAAGGCGTTTTGTGATAGATTTGTTTGTCACAAAACGTCTCGTGACTTGGAGGAATGGGATATGGGAAGCGTCGTGGTTGTTGTACTCTGTCTACTCACAATTCTGGGCGTGACACTGCATAAATTCTTTCGGAGAAAACGCAATGCAGGTTTGGATCACATCACGGAAGTGGAGAGTCTGGAGTCGATCATCAACCGTTGTTACGAGGAAAACTCCTCTCTGCGCGCAAGGATCCAGGCGCTCCAACAAGGACAAGAACGCGAACAGCTCAGTCGTTCACTTGAACAGATTGGCGTACATCACAAAGCGCTTGTGAGGGCCGTCCGAGTGCTCCACGGCCAAGCCATTTTCCACTCACCGACAAGTCTCGTGCAATTCCACGGCAACAACGCCGTGCGCATCGGAAGACAATACTTCACCATGGAGCTCGACGCGCAAGGCAACGTGCTCAACCTCTGGCCAGCACCAACGAGCGAGCGACCCGACTGGGTCTGCTAGCACTTCTCCTCACACCCCACACGGTGTGTTTTTTTGATCGCCAATCAAAAAAGAGGCCAATGCCTCTCCTCTGCTACTTGCTACTTTCTACTTACTACTTTTTCCTATTCAGCTTCTGATCAATGATATATTCCACTCCTTTTGCCGCCAACTTCACAACCGTCCCGAGTGAAGAAGTTGCGGAATCAAACTTCGCCTGAATACCCGTGAGCGCGCTTTCTACTTTGCGCATGACATCTCTTCCCTCCGCGACCGCATCATTAACGTTGCGAAACATGGTGGCGATTTGCCAGATGAGCCAAAAAACAGCGGCCGTAAACCAAAGCGCGCAGAAGGAAAGAACGATGTGGAGAATATCAAGTGGAGTGAACATAAAAATAATCTTACTCCCTCATCATAGCACCAAAATCTTTTTTCAGCACATCACGGATGCGATCAAGTTCCAGCTCCACCTCTGCCGCCTCAAGTGTTTTTTCGTTTGAACGGAAAGACAAATGAATCGCGATAGATTTTTTTCCTGATTCAATCTCTCCTCCACGAAACACATCAAACATCTCACAAGAATCAAGAAGTGTAGACATTTTTTTGAGCGACTTTGCGATCGCTTGAAACTCCGTCCGTTCAGAAACGATCATGGCAAGATCACGCTTCACGACGGGAAATTGTGGGAGAGCCGTAAACACGTTCGCATTCGTAAAAAACTCACGCATGGCCTCAACATTAAACGATCCAATCACCACATCCACATCTATCCCGAATGCGCGTGCCGTTTCTTTGCTCACTTGGCCAACCGTTCCAACACAGTGTGTACCACTCATGTGAACCTGTGCTGTCCGTCCCGGATGAAAATTCATATCCGCACTCGCAAGCCGTGTCCATTCAAACGTACTCATCCCTGTTTGCCTCATGAGTCGTTCAACGAGTCCTTTCGCGCGCGCAAATAACATCGCTCCATCTTTGCCGTAAAACGCGAGGACCAATCGAGATGGTTGATCGGGAATCGCATTTTTTTTGACCTGATAAACAGGCGCAAGTTCAAATAAATCCGCCTGAGAAAATCGTGTTTGATTTTCCGCGATCGTGGTCAGCATGCTTGGAATCAAACTTGTGCGCAGATAAGTCTGTTCACTCGTGAGCGGATTACGCAACTTCACCGCATGATCAATATCAAGTCCATCATTTTTCAATTGATCTTCACTCACAAACGCATAACTATACGCTTCGGTGAGTCCAGCTCCCGCAAGAATATTTTTGATACGCAGTTCCCACGTGATGCGCTCATCCTGTCGCAAGGTGGAAAGCGTGCCTTCTGGAAGACGCGCGGGAATGTTTCCGTATCCATAAATACGCGCGATCTCTTCCACAAAATCCACGGAATTTTCAACATCGTGATCACGCCAATAAGGAACCGTGACGTTTCCATTTTTCTGAACATCAAATCCTAATCGTTCTAAAATCGCTTTCATTTCTTTTTCTTCCATGGGAATGCCCATGAGAGCTTTTGCTTTTTCTGATTCAAACGCAAAAACACGCGGCTCGTACGGCTTCGATTCAAAAACGGACGTCGCTGTCACAGATCCGCCTGCCATTTCTTTAATGAGTTCAACAGCGCGCGCAAGAGCCGGCTCTGTTGCTTGCGTGGATAATCCTTTTTCAAAAAGTAATTGCGAATCAGAATACAAATTCAGCGCGCGTGCCGTACGTCGCACGCAAACAGGATCAAACGTCGCGGATTCAATCAACACGCGCGTCGTTTTTTCCGTTGTGGAAGTTGTCTCCCCACCCATCACACCAGCGACAGCAACGGCTTTTTTTGCATCCGCAATCACCAACATTTCTGGAGTAAGGATATATGTTTTTCCATCAAGCGCTTGAATCTTTTCATTCTTTTTTGCTTTCCGCACAACAATCTTTTCGTCCTCCAGATGATCGGCATCAAACGCATGAAGTGGCTGACCATATTCATGCAGAACATAATTGGTGATATCCACGATGTTGTTAATAGGACGATGTCCGGAAAGCAAAAGCCGTTTCTGCAACCACCAAGGTGACGGCCCAACTTTCACGTTCTCCATAAGCACAGCGGAATACTTCGGACACAACTCCGGCTCTTTGTTTTCTATTTCAAATTTAGAATTTGGAATTTGTTTGGAATTTGGAATTTGCATTTTTGGAATTTTACATTCCACTGCCATCACCGCCCCACCCTCTCTTGCCTGGCCAATTATACTTTGGCAATCCGGACGATTGCTCGTGACTTCGATGTCAAAAATCACATCGTCAAGATCAAGTGCTTCAACAAGCGACGTTCCAGGCTTTGCGTCTGTGATGTGTGTAATATCCCAAATCTCTTTTTCTTGATGTGGAATTTTTTCAAACCCGATCTCGGACACGGCACAAATCATGCCATGACTTTCAACTCCGCGGATTTTCGTTTTTGTGAGCTCAATCAAATCACCTTCTCCATGCCATTTCACTTTCGCTCCAGGAAGTCCAACGACAACGCGTTGTCCTTCCGCTAAATTTTCTCCTCCGCACACAATGTCAACCGTCTCTCTTCCAATATCCGTTTGCGCAATTTTTAACTTATCCGCGTTTGGATGCGCGTTCACCGCTTTCACAAACCCAACAACCATGTGGTCGAATCGATCCGCGACACGTTCCATTTGTTCCACAGAATTTCCCGCGTCTGTTGTTTTGCGCGCAAACTCCTCCGGCGATAAATCGGTCTCAAGATATTCTTTGATCCAGTTGTACGAGGCGAGAATGTTCATACTAAAACTGCTTCACGAATCGTAAATCGTTCTTGTATAGCACTCGAATATCATCAATCTTGATTCCGGATCGCATCATGAGTGTTCGTTCTACTCCCCAACCAAAAGCAAACCCGCTATACACGGCCGGATCAAGTCCGCCCGCTTTGATGACGTTTGGATGAGTCATGCCGGCGCCACCAAGCTCAAGCCAACCGGATTTACACAAGCGACAGTTTCCGGATTCATCTCCTCCACACACATCACAACTGATATCCACTTCAAAACTTGGTTCGGTAAATCGAAAATGATGTGGTCGTAAACGCGTACGTCGCTTCGGACCAAAATACGTTTGCGCAAAATAATCCAAAACTCCTCGCAAATGTGTGATGGCAACTCCTTTATCAATCATCATTCCTTCAAATTGATGAAACATCGGCGTATGACTCACATCAATCTGCCGACGAAAACAACGTCCAATATTGATCATGCGAATCGGCGGCGCAGTCGTTTCCATCGTACGAACTTGTGAATTGGAAGTATGTGGCGTCAACACTAATTTTCCCTTGGATGTTTCAGGAGCGTCCACAAAAAACGTCTCCCAATCATCACGAGCCGGATGATCCTTTGGCATGTTGAGCGATTCAAACGCGTAATAATCGAAGTCCACTTCCGGTACGCGAACAGACGCAAAACCAATCCGCGAAAAAATCTCCGTGATCTCCGCGATCGCCTGGCTGACCGGATGCAAATGTCCTTCCTGTGGAAACTGTCCCGGCTCTGAAATATCAATCCATTCACGCGCTTCTCGATTCCCTTCATCGGCCGCATCTATTTCCTGTTCTTTCTTTCCGTAAACGGTTTCAATTGTCTCTTTTATTTCGTTGGCAAACTGCCCAATCGTTTTTCGTTCTTCGTTTGCCAAAGATCCCATATCGGCCATGAGTGATTTGAGTTTTCCTTTGCGACCCAAAAACTCGTTTTTGAGTTGTTCCAGTGCCGCGCGGTCCGTCACTTTTTTCATCATCTCTTCAAATTCTTTTTTCAATTGTTCAAGACTATTTTTCATAGAAGATTCACCAAATCTTTAAACGTCACAAGGACAACAAGAACCATCAACAACAAAAATCCCATGTTATGAATTGCTCCTTCCATTTTTTGACTGACAGGCTGGCCTCGCAGTTTTTCAAGAAACAAGAAAAGAACACGTCCGCCATCAAGCGCGGGAAATGGCAAAATATTGATGACAGCCAAATTGATAGATAATAGCGCGGTGAACTGAAGCAAATACACAAATCCAAGTGCGGCCACTTCTCCCGTGAGTACCGCGATCCCAACCGGTCCGGAAAGTTCTACACCAAGACCTTTTCCTGTCACTAAATTCACCACCAAACCCACAAATCCTTGAATCACAAGTCCGGTAAATTCAATGGTTGATGCAATTCCTTCTCCGATCGCCTCAAAAAACGGATAGGAAACCACCCCAATTTCTAAAAATCCGACACCAATACCAACCGTTTCAGTCCCCGTAAGCGCTGTGGATGTTAACTCATGGGTGTAATATCCGTCATCTTTTTTGGATTTCACTAAAACCTTCACACCATCACCTGCCGATTCACCAATGTATGCACGTGCCTCATCCGCATGTTCAAACACGCGTCCATCCAATGAGACAATAACGTCTAATTCCTGAATACCGGCCTTCGCGGCGGCGGAATCTTCCACCACGGTGGCAATCGTTAATGTCGTCTCTTGCACACGAGCGCTTGATGACAATGTCTCATCAATCGCGGTTGGAAACCCGATCATAAACACAACAGAAAGCAAAACAACAGCCAACACAAGATTCATCACAACGCCTGCCACCAAAACCAAAAACCGTTTCCATGCTGGCTTTGACGCAAAACTATCCGCATCTGCACGATCTTCCCCGGACTCTCCTTTAATTTTGACAAATCCTCCAAGCGGAATCCAATTGATGGAATAAACCGTATCCCCTTTTTTAACCCCAATGACACGAGGAGGAAACCCAAATCCAAATTCTTCCACTTTCATGCCCATCTTCTTCGCCACCAAAAAATGCCCCAGTTCATGGACAAAAACGAGGAGTGACAAAACGATCAAAAAAAGTAATAGCGTAAACATAATCAACAAAAGGATACCCGTTTAATAACAGATTGGCAAAAGTCCGTTGTCCGGGTCTGACCCCAAATGACACTAGATACTGCGACCTGGATTACTGACAAATAAAGTATCCCCCCATTTTTTCTTCGTTCTGGTTGGTAATGATAATCGACGATACTTTTCTGTCGATGCTCCGATTTTGACGACACACATTTCCTCTATCTCATTTAATTCAGCATCTGCTAAAGCTTCATCCATTCCGAAACCCAATTTCAATAACTCTTGCCTTGCAAGAATTCTGATCTCAGTGGGATCTTTTGAATCCTTTGCCAGACTCTGTGCATACGCAATCAAAATGTTTGAATGCTCGGAAGGATGACAATAATCAATCGCGATATTCTCCCAATTCAAAGCGGATGTATTTTGATGACTCATATCACGTGCGGGTAGCATCGGGCTCAAATGAACAAAGCCTATCCGATGTTTTTCCGCAACGGAACTCAATTTTTGGACGTACGTTCTTTTGATTCGTGGAACCATGGGATCTGATTCGAGCGCAGATTGCCCTAATTGAAAAGCTTCCGTACCGTCTTCCGCCTCTCCTGATTGAGAAATGTAGTCGCCATACATTTCTCTTGCGGCGTCCAATTGTTTACTGGCTTTACTTACTGAATTTTGCGCATATTGCTCATCAATCACTTTTTGTGCATCACTGGCAGAACGCAATCCAGGACGCCAATCAATCGGAACAACGGGGACGGTGAGAATGATCTTTTGAACTCCAGATGATTTAATCAATTCGATAATCTCATCCAAATTTTCTTCATAATTCTCTAAAGAAACACGCGAAGTATAAAATACCTTTGGAAATTTCTCTTTTACATACCCCATCCCGTGAAGTTGAAGACCTGTATCCTCCCCGATAAAATATTTGTCCTCTTGATTTCCGTTGTATACGCAATCATTATTTCCAATATAGAGCGTCACCGCATCAACATATTCCAGAACTCCATTGTTTTTTAATTTCTTGAGCATTCTTTTTACGTAAGACTTGAGATGAGCAGAAGAAAATCCTGGAACACCTAAATTCACCGCATGACTTCCTTTATCAATCTTTGCAGACTTATCTGTGTATGTGTCGTATGTTAAAAATGGCGATTGAATGTTGTCCCGCACCTTTGACCAATTTCGCGCGACTGCCTCTGTAAATTCTGGAAACTGTTTGAGTGTTTCTGCGGCAGCAGCCATTGCCTGCATATAATTTCTTGAACGATAGTCCTGTGGAGTACTCTGCAAACAATATTCCTCAAAAGTTTCAGGGAGTTCTGGATGTGCGCTTCTGACATCTCCATACAGTAATCTGGCCGTTTTGATTGCATTGTCTGTACAAATATCACTATTCCAGCCAGATGTACTCGAATCACCAAAATTCAAAGTGGTCGGTATACCTTGACGTCCTTTCTCTTTGATAGACAGAACCAATTTTTCAAATGTCAAAATTTCTCGTGCTTCCGCGCTCAAAAATCCTTGCTCTTTATGAGATTCGAGAATAATCATCCTGCGCTTATACTCTCTTGCGCTTATTTCATCAGATTGAAATAACCTAAGTGTTTCTGATTTTTCTTTTTCTGTGTTCGGATCATCGGATGACGGAAATAGAATCACCTGCTCTACGGAACCAGTATCTGTATTTGGATCACCAAAATCGGATTTAAAAATCATTCCATTTTGACTTTGCGCGGCCAAAATCGGATTATTTTTATCAACAGTCATTTTTTCTTCATGAGCATTTCTGGCTATGAATTCGATGATGCCTGCTGAAGCCACGACAGTCACAGCACCGGAAGCAAGACCTGTAAAAAAATCTCTTCGAGTCATGCCAGAATTTCCATTATCGCTTTCTTGCAAAGAAAAATCATCGATCAATTCGGGATTTCGTCTTAAATTCCTTCGTAATTCTCTCAACTCCTGAAGATACTGATCATAAACAACGCCATACTTTTCTTTCAGCTCTGGAATGGTTAATTTAAAATCTCCTTCTTCGACCATTACCTTCGTACGCTTTACTTGATCAAATAATTCTTCTGGACTCTTCATTCTTATTTCCATAAAAAATTGTAGATAATGAACCAGCTCACACAAAATTCCCTAATTTCCAAAAATGGCCTTTCTCACCTGTCTTGTGATCTCCGAAGGCATCGTTTCGACCGCTCGCATCATTTCACGCGGAGTCTTCACGTTTGTCATTCTCTGTTTCAATTGTAACAAATATTCCTCTGCAAGAGCCGGCTGAATCCCTGCAGGTTGTTTCCATGACGCGCCGATTTTACGTACGTCCGTATGTGCCGCAACTCCTTTCGCCATTCGAAACTGTCCTTCCATCTTAGGAATTCCTACACCAAAAGAAATTTCCCGAGCAACAGATTCTGGAAGACAGAGCAGCGCAAAATAGATCTTTTGCAGTGATGTCTGATGTGATGTTTCCCAATCTTGAATACTGACTGGACGTCCAGATAAGACTTGCTTAATCCAATCTTGAACGGTGAGATCAAACCATCCGTCAGGAAGTGACTCGTCCAATTTTTTCGTCGAACACTCAAGCGATTCCATTTGATCATTACGCGAGGTCGTTGCACGAGGATCTAATAATTGATCGAGTTGCGGAATGACAGAGATAGACCAATCTTTTGCTGGAATGGCGATCATTTTTGCCTGAGTGTAGTCGCGAGCACGATCATCAGCTTCGCCACTCTCAGACGTTCCGTTCACTTTCGCACAAACAATATACGGCTGACCTTTGTACAAAATCGTTTTTCGAAACACGATCCCGCCTTTGTTATACCAAGGATGCTTTTTCCAATCAGTTACAGAACTAACCAAACCGGCCTCTTTTGGAACACAAGAGGAAAACAGGAGGGACTCTAATTCCGGATTCAAATCTGATGATTTTCCAATGATCGTATGCTCAAATCCATTTACAATAGGTCCTCCCTCAAACTGCACCAACTTTCCAAATAATAATTGAGGAAACAGAATGGTGCGTGGTCCCTCGTGAGATTCCGCCAAATCACGAGGAGGGAGAGAAGCTTCGCTGGCAAGATATTGTGGAGTAAACGGTGGCGGCTCTCGTCGCTCAGGAGACAGTGGAACCGATTTGTTTGGCTCTGGCTTTGGCTCTGGCTTGCGAAATCGATCAAAAAAACCCATATATTTATTTCGTTACACGGACAAAATGACGTTTTCCTTTTTGAATCAATACGCCGTCTGAAGTTGGTTCGATCAGCTGTTTATAATCTGTCACGACGTTGTCATCCACTTTCACTCCACCCCCATCAATGAGTTGTCGTGCGTCGGATTTCGATTTAGCTAAACCGGAATCAACAAGCACATCCACAATCGATTGTTCCACAGAAATTTTGTGTTCTGGAATATTTTCTGGAACTTCATGCTCTTTGAACTGCTGATCGAAACGAAGAGAGGCGGCTTCTGCTTCATCCGCGTCAAAAAATACTTTCACCACTTCCTTTGCGAGCCGCGCCTTCATATCACGTGGATTTGCTTCATCGCGGATAAGCGACTTGGAAATGGCCACAACTTCTTCCATCGGCACATCTGTCATGAGTTCAAAGCCGCCAACAATCATCCCATCTGTCCAACTCATCACTTTGCCAAACATCTCGTCCGCGGAATCGTTGAGACGGATCATATTCCCTTCACTTTTCCCCATTTTTTTCCCTGTTGGATCAACGAGAAGTTTCGTCGTGAGTACAAACTTTTCTTTATTCTTCATCGCCTTCATGAGTGTGCGACCAGCAAGCATATTAAACATCTGATCATTTCCGCCCATCTCCCCATCCACATCCATCACGACAGAATCATACCCTTGCATGAGCGGATACAAAAACTCATGGAGATAAATTTCTTTCTCTTCTTGAAGACGTTTTTTAAACATGTCGCGCGTGAGCATTTGTTGAACGGTAAAATGTGCTCCAAGCTCAACCACATCCGTAAACGTGAGTTTGGCAAGCCACTCACTGTTAAACTTGAACTGTGCAGGATTTTCCCCCTCAAACGAAATCAATTTGCTCGCTTGTTCTTTATAGGTCCTTGCATTTTCACGCACTTGATCATGTGTCAATCGCACACGTGTTGCGGATTTGTCGGTCGGATCCCCAATCATCCCGGTAAAATCTCCGATGAGTAAAATAATTTTGTGTCCCAATTCCTGAAACGCCCGCATCTTACGCAAAAAAATGCTGTGGCCTATGTGCAAATCCGGTGACGTTGGATCAATCCCAACATAAAGCGAAAGCTGTTTGCCCTCTTTCAATCGCGCCTCCAAAAACTCACGATTCGGAAAAATATTCTCCACCCCGCGTGTCAAAAGTTCGTTAATTTTGTTTGGGTCTGTGTTGATAGTCATAATTATATGTATAGAAGGCATTATTCAAGTTGACAATAGTGCTTTTTTCTGAGATTGTATATACGAAGCATGCAATAATAGCTTATGGAGTGCTCCGGTGTTCCCTCAGAGAATCTGGGGTGTTGCTGAGAAATCAGTGACAAAACCAGAGAACATCACTTCATGAGATGCTGCTTCGAACAAAGAATACGTTAACCATACGTATTTTTTGTTTTATAGGTCAGAGGTAAAAAATTCTCTTGTTCCTAGAATACTATTCTTTAACGCCTTATAAAATTCATCTCCTCCTGATCGACCTTCCAGATATTGTATGTAGGCTCCACAAATCCAATCAGCAATCTGAATATTTGGATTGATTGTTGAGTCAATCATCTCAACTTCGATCCGTGTGTCTGGCGAACAAAGTGGCAAAAGATGTGCAGTGATTGACGATTCAAATTGTTTTTTCGTCATTCCTTTTAAGGAACGCCGGTCGCAAAAAATTCGAATCTCTTTTTCATCTGTTGGAAGGTACGATTCCAATACCTCACAAATAATGTTGGTGTAAAGGATACCACTGTTTAGCTTTCCTTTTCTCCGATATCTCTCTGGAATATTTTTCCTCAAGAGGTATCCATATCTCACACGAATATCCATTTGAGCAATCCGCTTGACTGTTCTTAAACGCAAATCATCACTTATCCCAGAACTGGACCACTTTATCTCCGATTGTTTACACATCTTCCTTGGATATTTCTCACGAAACCAAGAGCGCATTGCCTTACTTGTCCTTCGTTGGTCACCAACCGTAAATGAACCGATGACAAAATATCTTTCGTGGTTGTCCTTCGCAAAGTTACCGCTCTCATCCATGAAAATAAACATAACTTCATTCCGCGTTCATCTCTCCAACTTCTGGATAGGTTGCAATGAATGTGACGAAGTTGTTTTTAATTTCTTCCATCCGTTCTTTGGTTTTTGCTTCAAAAACGAACACGAGTTTAGGAAGATTTGAAGATGCACGGACAAGTCCCCAACCGTCTGCAAATTCTACGCGTGCACCATTCACATCGATCACGTTTTCAGCACCGTACTGTTTTTTCAGAGCTTCAACCATCTTATCCACAACTTGATATTTAATCTCGTCCGCACAATGCGCTTCGTACGTTGGTGAACTGACATAGAGACTTACTTCATCGTGCAACTCCGCAACCGTTTTTTCCTGCGAACTTACAAACTCCAAAAATTTCATCGCCGCAAACAATCCGTCATCAAAGCCGTAATATCCGCGTCGAATAAAAATGTGTCCGCTTCGTTCGCCCGACACAGGAGCGTCAACCTCAACCGCTTTTATTTTAATATGTGAATGTCCAGTCTTCCACATCACAGGAACTCCTCCATGTGCCTTCACGTCGTCAGCAACGGCACGCGTAGACTTCACATCATACACAATCGAAGCACCAGGTTCATTGACAAGCGCGAGTCGCGCAAGAAAAATCAAAATTTTATCTGGATACATCGTGCGACCAAGATTATCTGTCACTCCCAAACGATCACCATCCGCATCAAATCCGATTCCACAGTCCGCACCAACCTCCTTTACTTTTGCTTCAATTGCTTGCTGAAATCCCATACTACTTGGATTGGGTTCATGGTTGGGAAATGTGGCGTCGGGAGTCGTATTTTGTTCCACCACCTCACATCCAAACTGTCGAAGTGCCGCAACATTGGTCGGACCGGCCGCTCCATTTCCACAATTAACAACAATTTTCATCGGACGGTGAAGTATTGCGCGCGTATTTAAATCTTTTTGATACGCTTCGATGATATCTTGTGTAGAGAGATCCTCTCGCGTTCCTTCAGCAACCACAAAGTCTTCACGCAAAATACGACCATATAGATCGTCAAATCCGTTCAGCGTGCTGGAAAAATCTGTTCCTAGTTTGAGTCCGAACCAACCATTTGGATTATGCGAAGCGGTTCCCATGCAAATTCCCTTGACCCCCAAATGATATTGCGACCAATACGCAACCGGCGCCGTGACTTCTCCAATATTTTTAACATGAATCCCTGTTGAAACAAGCCCAGCCATCGCAGTTTGCGCAAGTCCTTTTGAATAGGAGCGATTATCATAGCCAACAACGCACTCTGTAATACCCGCGTCATGAAGCATGGAACCAAAAGCTTTTGCAATAAAACCAACGGCCCCATCTGTCAATTCGTCCTTTACTTGTCCGCGAATATCGTACTCACGAAACATGGTTCGTTTCAATTCAGCCATATTTTTGACGAAATAAGCGAAATCTACTACTATTTAACTAATCTTTAACTCTTCCCTCACCTCTAAACCATTATCTTCCTATGCCTCTTATCTGGATATTTATTGCCATCGTTGCCGTTTTGATTCTGTGGCTCATTCTAACATATAACGGCCTTATTACCTCAAGAAACCGTGTAGAAGAAGCATGGTCTGATATTGAAGTTCAACTGAAACGTCGTTATGATCTCATTCCAAACATTGTCAGTACAGTGAAAGGCTATGCCGCTCATGAGGATTCTGTTTTTACCAAAGTGACAGAAGCGCGCGCGGCCGCGATGGGAGCACATTCCATGAAAGATCATGCAAAAGCAGAAAACATGTTGAGCGAAACGTTAAAGTCTCTCTTTTCCGTGGCAGAATCCTATCCGCAACTTCAAGCGTCTGAAAATTTTCTCAATCTTCAACACGAACTCACAGACGCGGAAGATAAAATTCAAGCCGCTCGCCGATTTTACAACGCCAATACGCGCGACTTCAACACAAAGTTACAAGTATTTCCTACTAATCTTATTGCCACACCGTTTGGGTTTACCCGTCGAGAATTTTTCGATGCACCGGATGTAGAGCTAGAAAAACCAGAAGTGAAATTTTAAAGAACAAGGACGAAGAGGGCCGAAAGGTCTAAGAGGATTAAACCTCTTCGCCCTCTTAGGCCTCTTCGCCCTTTCGGCCCTCTTCTATGTACTCTCAAATCACCGCCAACAAACGCAAAACGTGGGTACTCATCTTTCTCTTTACCATCCTCATCGTTTTGATCGGCTGGGCATTTGGACAGTGGGTTGGAGATGCGCGTTTTGGGATCACAGGAGCGGTCATCATCGCGACAATCATGACGCTTATCGGATATTATAAAGGGGACGCTGTCTCACTTGCCGTGTCTGGAGCCAAAGAAATCAAAAAACAGGATTCGCCGGAACTCTATCGGTTGGTAGAAAATTTAGCGATTGCTTCAGGACTTCCCACGCCAAAGGTGTACATCATGCAGGATGCATCAGGAAACGCGTTTGCCACGGGACGAGATCCACAGCACGCATCCGTTGCGGTTACCACAGGACTTTTGGAAATGCTCGATAAGCAAGAGCTGGAAGGCGTTCTTGCGCATGAAATGTCGCACATCAAAAACTATGATATCCGCGTGATGACCCTTGTCGTCATTTTGGTGGGCGTTGTCATGATGCTCTCAGACTGGATGTTGCGTTCGATGTTCTTTGGAGGAAAAAATAACGATTCAGATTCAAAAGGCGCGGGTATTTTGATGATTATCGGACTTGTACTTGCGATTCTCTCTCCGATTTTTGCAGAGCTGATCAAACTCGCCGTTTCACGCTCACGTGAATATCTCGCGGATGCCTCAGGCGCTATGCTCACTCGTTATCCGGAAGGACTTGCGCGCGCGCTGGAAAAAATCGCAAAGATGGATCAGCCACTCAAACGAGCTAATCACGCAACGGCTCATCTGTTCCTCGCTAATCCATTCGATCCACACGTCACCAAAAAATTTGAGCAATTGTTTAGCACGCATCCACCAATCATGGACCGCATCGCAAAATTACGAGGATAAATTTTCCCCCTTCCGCCTATCAGCTTCTCTATCCTCCTCAACTTCTCTATCTTCTCCAGCTTCTCCAACCTCCTCCTCTCCCCTATTCCCTAATCCCTCCTCCCTATTCCTCACGACATCGTTGATAAATTCTCGACGCATCTCAAAAACGTTCTTACTCGAGCGCTTTGTTTTGTTGTGGAACTCAATGAACAAACAATTGAACCGGAACATTTACTTTGGGCCCTTGGAACGGAACGCGGTAGTATTGGTGCGGAAATATTGAAAAAATCCGGAGTAAAACTCACCGATCTGCGCGTCCTTGTGGGAGCCACACAGCGCGTGAAAACATCTCCTCCACTTGCGCCAAACATCACTCTGCATCTTTCCGGCGATGCCAAACGAATTGTCGAAAAAGCTGTACTGACGGCCAATATTTATGGTCATCGTTATGTTGGCACGGAACACATTCTTTCTGGCATTTTACAAATAGAAAGCTCTGCCATTGAACGGTTTTTCCTCCTTCACCAAACAGATATCAAAGAGCTTAAACAACAACTGGCGATTGTGCTCAAAAGCACATCCAAATTCCCCGATCTCGCAAATACCATTGGAAAAGAAACGGTAAAAACCGGCGGAACCGGGCCTATCGGAAAAGAACTCGCGTCACAAGAAGAGGGCGAAGAAAAAATGCCGGCTCTTGAATTTTTTGGTCGTGAATTGACACATCCGGATTTACAAAAAACAATCGATCCGGTCATCGGTCGGGAAAAAGAAATCGAACGTCTGATGCAAATTCTTTGTCGTCGCACAAAAAACAATCCACTCCTCACCGGTGCACCTGGTGTGGGAAAAACGGCGATTGTGGAAGGGTTGGCTAAACAAATTGTGGAAGGTCGAGTCCCTCCCGCTCTCGCGGACAAACGTATTTTTGCGCTCGATATGGCGCTCATGATTGCCGGAACAATGTATCGTGGTGAATTTGAAAGCCGCTTGCGTCAAGTGGTAGAAGAAACAAAACGCAATCCGGACATTGTGTTGTTTATTGATGAACTTCACACCATTATTGGAGCTGGTTCGGCATCCGGCTCTATGGATGCCGCCAACATATTAAAACCAGCGCTTGCGCGTGGAGACATTCGTTGTATTGGCGCCACAACCCATGAAGAATATAAAAAACACGTGGAATCCGACAGCGCGCTTGAACGTCGTTTCCAAACAATCTTCGTGGAAGAACCATCGCAAGAAGAAGCAACCCTCATTTTGCAAGGCCTTGCGCCGTATTACGAATCTTTTCATCATGTACGCATCTTGCCCGAAGCAATCGAGGAAGCTGTCAAACTTTCCGCGCGCTATATTCCAGATCGCCAACTTCCCGATAAAGCCATCGATCTGATTGATGAATCAGCGGCCGCGATTCGACTTGCGTACAGTCAACCGGGTCCATCTTCCACACGTCGCCAACTTGAACAAGAACTCACGCGCGTGCGTGAAGGCAAACGCCAAGCCGTGGTCGAAGAACGATTTCTCGACGCCATAAACCTCAAAGACGAAGAGGACTTGATGCGCAGTCACATCGACACAACAACCGCAAAAACAGAATACGCGTTTCCACCTGTTACAGGCAAAGAAATAGCCGCGGTTATTTCACGTATCACCGGTATTCCCGTGGATGATCTACGCGCGCAAAAATTTGTCGAACGTGAGACGATTGAGCAAAGTCTCGCCGCACGCGTGCTTGGACAAAATTCAGTCGTGACAACGGTCGCCGGTGCGCTTCACAGAGCAAAAACAGGGATTGTCCATCCCACGCGACCACTCGGTTCTTTCTTATTTTTAGGCCCGTCCGGCGTGGGAAAAACGGAACTCGCAAAAGCGATTGCCAAAACATTCTTTCATAGCGATAAAAACTTTATCCGTCTGGACATGTCCGAATACGCGGAGGGTTTTACCGTTTCGAAACTCATCGGAGCTCCAGCCGGATACATTGGTTACAAGGAACAAGCCAATCTAACCGACAGGGTGAAACAGCGCCCCTATGCGGTTGTGTTATTTGATGAACTCGAAAAAGCACATCGCGATGTGCAAAATTTGCTTTTACAAATCCTTGAAGAAGGTGAACTCACCGATGCAACCGGCCGTCGCATCAATTTTAAAAATACCCTTATTGTCATGACCTCCAATATCGGACTGGAACGCTTTGAACAAGGTGGAATGGGATTTCACAGTTCGGATACGGAAGCTAAAACCACTCTCCATCACGATATTCGCAAAGAACTTGACGAACGCTTCCGTCCGGAACTCGTCAATCGCATTGATCATTTGTGTATTTTTGATCCGCTTGGAAAAGAAATTGTCGAACAAATTTTAGAAAAAGAATTGAATGAACTCTGCGCGCGCGTCGCCGCACAACACGGAATTGTCGTGACCATTGGCAAACGTCTCATCCCGCATCTCCTCAAACACATTGACCTTCGATTTGGCGCGCGTACAATTAGACAGTGCATTCAAACGCATGTTGAAACATGTCTCAGTGACCGACTGACAAAAAAAGATCGCCCTGCGCGACTCACGCTCAATGTGAAAAATGAAGTCATCACAGCGACACACGCATCCTCATAAAACATATGGCCTTGCCGCTCATTGCTGGAGCTGTTACAAGAAAAGCGGTCGCGGGACGAGCGGCTTCTGTTGGCGCATCCAACGCGAAACAATCCTCGCAAGTAAAAAGTCAATTTCAAAAAACAAGCATGGATCTGCGACGTGCAAAATCCATTCCGCAAGCCGCAAATTCTGATGAAGAACAGGAAACGGATGATGGACAATCCAACGTACTGGGATTTCCACAAGCAACGGGAAGTCCGCGTAGCCAATTCATGCAAATGAACGCGCTCGCGCGTAGAGGACAGGCCGCCAATGACAATCAAGAAAAATCGGCGGCGGCGGCTACTCAAACGCAAGAAGTCGCAAAAGGTTTTGTAAAAAGCGGTCGCCTGCGAGGAATCTTTTTTTTGACCAATGGAGTTTCCGGCCCACTGGAAGCCGGCTCCGGTGGAATCGGACTCATCGCCACATTCATTCCACGCCTTATTTCTCTTGGTTGGCTGAACATCGAAATGATCTATGGCACATGGATCAAAAAAGGCAAACACCCAATCATCCCGGCGATTTCGTGGAAGCCTCTCAAGATACCGATTGACAAAAAAGCACGATTTCTTCAACTCATCATCATCATGACAGATATCCTCCTGCTTTTTGTGGTCTTTTTAGTCGTCCTTGGTCCGGCTATTTTCATCACGTGGCTTATCTCCTGAGTCTTTCCGTTTCGTCATGCGATGACGATACGCTATAATGGAATCCTATGACCGATCGAATGAAACGTATTCTGTTTATTGTTGGATTTATCCTTTCGGTTTTTGTCATCGGATTTCTTCTCTACATCGCTTTTTTCCGTTCCGCGCCCGTCATTCAACCAACCGAACAAGAGATACTCGACGAACAAACAAAAAACGGATTCCCTACTTCTAAAGACGGCACACAACGCACGATTGAAAATGAATCAACGGCAGTGACGGGACTGACGCAAGCGGATGAAATCGCAAAAGGAGGAGTGACCCAAACCATCGAACTGACAACTTCTGCCATATTCAATCCAACACTCAGTGGAGATGGAACACGCGTTCAATTTTACGATGAAAAAGAGGAAAAATTTTACGCCATAAATGCGTCCGGAGAAATCGTCTCGCTTTCAGACAAAAAATTTCCTTCTGTCGAAAAAGCGACGTGGGACAAAACTGCCGAAAAAGCTGTCCTCGAATTTCCGGATGGATCGAACATCATCTACGATTTTAGCACGGAAAAACAAGTAACTCTGCCAAAACATTGGGAGGGATTTGATTTTTCGCCGGTTGGAGATGAACTCGCGGCAAAAAGTATCGCGATTGATCCAGACAATCGGTGGATCGTGCTTTCAAATGCCGACGGAACAAACGTCAAAAGCATTCAGGCTTTAGGAGAAAATGCAGACAAAGTCACGGTGAATTGGTCACCGAACGATCAAGTGGTTGGATTTTCTGATACCGCCGATGGCACGGGAAGTTTAGATCGAAAAATCATGATTCCCCTTGGAAAAAATCAAGAAAACTTTAAGGGCCTCACCGTCGAAGGATTACACTTTTCGTCCTCTTGGGCTCCGGACGGAAAACAACTGCTCTATTCTGTTTCCGGTTCATACAGCAATTATCGTCCCTTGTTGTGGACGGTAGAGGCAACATCCTCGAGCATGGGGAAAAATCGTAAAAGTCTCGGACTCAACACATGGGTGGAAAAATGTACTTGGAGCAATCAAACAACCGCCTACTGTGCCGTTCCACAAAACCTGCCGGAAAATGCGGGATTGCAACCGGTTGTGTTTGAGAATCTACCAGATTCACTATACAAAATTGATCTGACCACGGGAACGTCTTCTCTTGTGGCTATCCCAAGCGAAAGAAAAAGCATGAAACAACTGTTCGTGACAAAAGATGAATCCGCTCTCTATTTCACTAATGTACAAACAGGAAAACTCGAGTTTTTGAAGTTGAAATAGTTTTCTTTCTGCCTATTGCTTCTTGTCTTCTGCCTCTCCCCTTCTACCCTCTTAGCCCTCTTGGTCTTCTTGGTCCTCTCTCTATGCGCCATCGCTGGTTATCACTTTTCACCCTCAGTTTTTTCGCCATCATCGTCTTTGTTTTTTTTGTCATCCGACTGCAACCGATTGAAACGCATCGCAAAGAAATCATCACATCGCTTACTCCACTGACCGAACCAATCGTCACATTTGTGAATCCCGCGTTTGGCGCAAAGGATCCGAAAGTCACCATCGTCGAATTTGCGGATTTTCAATGTGAAGCATGTGATCAGCTCACGCCCGCACTCGATGCCATCGTCAAAGCCTATCCAGCAGACGTGCGTGTTGTGTGGAAAAATCTCCCAAACAGTTCCGCGCATGAACAATCTGTTCCAGCCGCGATCGCCGCGCACTGCGCAGATCGCCAAGGAAAATTTTGGCAATATCACGATCTCTTATTTGCACGCATGAGCGTGCTCGGTGAAGATCAATACAAACAAATCGCCACTGAAATTTCTCTGGACCTTTCTCGTTTCACCTCCTGTCTGCAAAACAACGACACGCTTCCCGTTGTCTTAAAAGACATTGAGGAAGCTACTGCGCTTGGTCTGATTGCGACGCCGACGTTATTTGTCGGAACAGAAAAAATTGTCGGCGCGATCGGTCTGGACGAGTTGATGCAGCTCATCCAAGCGCAACTTGAAACGAAATAAAATGTTCTGACTGTGCGAAAATATTTTTTACTCATCGTTGCGCTTATCATCATCTTTGCACCGTTACAGACAGTGTTTGCTGTCTCTGAATGTTTTTGTTATTACGGTTGGAATAATGATTGTTCAGAGGAAATCATCGCGGAAGATGCACATGAATCGCAGTGTGAAGTGCTTTGTCAAACCGTGTATGGAAGTAGCTATAAAAAATTTGACTTTAGTGAAGATGATTCTGGTATCGTAGAAGGACTTTGTGCAGGGGCGGCTACATCAGCTCTTGTCACAGGAACTGTTGGGGAACCGTTGCCCAATCCCGTTCTTCCGTCGCTCAGTGTGGCTATTCCAGGCGTCTCCTTTTCACCGATTTTGCAAAAGGAAGGAGTGCTTTCGATTGATTTTCTCGGTCAGTACATCTCAGGTTTGTATCTATACCTCCTTGGCATCGCCGTTATCATTGCGATTGTCATGGTCATGATTGGAGGCCTGCAATACGTCATTGGAGCGGCAAAACCAGACCAGGTTGGAAAAGGGAAAAAACGGATAGGCAGTGCTCTGATTGGACTTTTCCTCCTTTTTGGCACCACACTCGTTTTAACGATCGTCAATCCACAACTCATTAAATTAAAACCGGTTCAAGTAGAATTTGTGGAGGAATTTCCATTTGAAATAAACTTTGATCAGGCCGATACAGATGGAGCCCCTGATTATTACTCAGCGGCGGACGCGCAAAGTGGATTATTTTTCGATGGAGGAGCAGTGTGTGAAGGACGTGGGTGTATTGAATGGTGCACTCAAAATCCTGGACCAGATAATCCAACATGGCCTCTCTCTAACAAAAAAACAATCGATCCAGCTCTGACAACAAAGATTCCTAAATCACCCGGTGTTCGTCTGGCTAGAAGTGTTTATGCGACAAAAGAGGTACAAGCGGCATTAAAACGCGCGGGAGAAATAGCTGTCGCAAAAAATCCAAACTATTATATTCTTGTGACGGATGGATATCGACCGCTCAGAAGACAAATCGAGTATGTGTGTGAACGAGTTGCGTCAGGAGATAAATCAAAGATTGATGGAATTGGAGTTATGGTAGCAAATCCTGGTGATTCAAATCACGGAGCGGGCATTGCTCTTGATGTTCAGTTCTTTGAGGGATCAAAAAAACTAGTCACTTCTGGAAGTGGCACAGAACAAAAAAAGGAGCAGTGGCGTGAAGGAGCGGGTATTTTGGCAGAGATTATGGCAGAAGCAGGCTTTGTGCGATACGCAAAAGAAATCTGGCATTTCGATTTAGAATCAAAGCTTCCAAAAGACAAAGATTGCCGATGTAAGGGATCTGCATGTCCTTTTCCTCCTTCGTGCTGAACTTTTTATGTTCCTCTGTACACACTGCGACACGCAAATGCAAAAATGGTCTGGGCGATGTTTTGAATGTCAGAAATGGGGGACGATTGTGGAGGAAGGGTCAGGGGGTCCTGTGCCTGTGCGAGGAACGAAAGATGCACGTTTACTCAATCCAACAAAACTCTCGGACATCAAAAAACAAGAAGAAATGAATCGGTATAAAACAGACGAGCCGGAAATTGACCGCGTGCTTGGTGGTGGAATCGTAAAAGGATCGTTGTTGTTGCTCTCAGGCGAGCCGGGTATTGGAAAATCCACACTCGTCGCGGATGTTGCCAAACGCTTTGCCGCGCAAAACCGATCGGTGCTTTATATCTCCGGAGAAGAATCCGGCGCGCAACTCAAAGCACGTTTTGATCGTCTGAAATCCAACACGGAAAAAATATCGTTTCTGGAATCTGGTGCCATTGAATCTCTTGCGAAAACAATCGAGAAAGAAAAACCGGAAATCGTCGTGATTGATTCTGTGCAAACATTGTATTCAGATTCGCTGGAGAGCACAGCCGGAAGTCCGTCTGTCGTGCGCTACGCCACTTCGTTGTTACTCGAGCTGGCAAAACGCAACAACGTTTCCATTTTGCTCATCGGCCAAGTCACCAAAGACGGAGCCGTGGCAGGACCAAAAACACTTGAACATTTAGTGGACGTTGTGTTATCGCTCGACGGAGACACTTCACATTCCTATCGCTGGCTTTCGTGCAGTAAAAATCGTTTTGGTTCGACAGATGAGGTTGGAGTTTTTGAGATGACCGGCGAAGGCATGATGCCTGTGGCCAATCCATCCGCCCGCTTTTTGGAAGAACGCACAGATGTCCCAGGCTCAGTCATCGCGGCCACTGTTGAAGGCTCGCGAGTATTTTTAGTGGAAGTACAAGCGCTCGTGGAAAAATCATCCTATGGAACGCCCGTACGACGTGCGTCCGGTGTGGATCAAAATCGCCTACAAATGCTCATCGCTATTTTATCCAAACGAGCAGGCCTCCAGCTCGGCGAACAAGATGTGTATGTCAATGTGATCGGTGGGATGAAACTCACCGAGCCTGCGATTGATTTAGCTGTGTGCGCGGCGATCACCAGCGCGGTAAAAAATGTTCCGTTTGGAGGACCAAGTGTATTTGTGGGAGAAGTCGGCCTCGGCGGCGAAGTGCGTCGCGTGTCATTTTTAGAAAAACGCATCACAGAAACGAAACGCCTAGGCATCGACAAAATCTTCAGCCCAACAGAAATAAAAACGGTGGATCAACTCATGCATCTTCTGTAAGTGGGGTCAGACCCGGACAACGGACTTTTTCAGATGAAAAAGTCCGTTGTCCGGGTCTGACCCCACTATTCTAAGTGAACCGACTCAAACGTTAGATCGATCTGTTGTCGAAGTAACGGGTACGATTCAAGTTGAGGATCGGTCTCAAGCAAGCGCGCGGCGTGGTCGCGGGCTTTTTTCATGAGGTCAACATCTGCTGGTGTCGCAAGTTTAAAATCAGGAAAGCCGGACTGAGCACTGCCAAACACATTTCCTGCTCCACGCAATTGTAAATCTTTTTCCGCGAGCTCAAATCCGTTTTGCGTTTGTTCAAGAAGTTTCAATCTCGCTTCAGCCTGCGGTGAAGTATCGTCTGGTAATAAATAACAATACGAAGCGATATCCGAACGTCCCACACGGCCACGCAACTGATGCAATTGCGCGAGTCCAAATCGTTCCGCTCCCATGACCACCATCACAGTCGCATTAGGAACATCCACCCCAACTTCCACAACCGTTGTGGAAACAAGCACGTCAATTTTTTGATCTTTGAATGACTGAATCGTTTCCTGTTTTTCCTCAGACTTCAATTTGCCATGCAAGACTTCAATGCGCGATCCCTTCAACGATCCCTTTTTCAACAACGCGGAAACTTCCGTCACAGACTTTGCCCCAAGCGTATCGGATGGATCAATCAGTGGACACACGACATACACCTGTCTTCCCTCTTTCACCTGATCCTGCACATGTTGCCACATCCCCGCACGCGCAGATTCCCCTACGACCGCGGTTCCAATCGCTTTGCGTCCTTTTGGCAGTTGATTGATGATCGAGACATCAAGATCGCCATACACGGTGAGCGCGAGCGAACGTGGAATCGGTGTGGCCGTCATGGACAATAAATGTGGTGCGATCTCTCCACTTTTTTCCAAAAGCGCATGACGTTGCGCAACGCCAAAGCGATGTTGTTCATCAATAATCACAAACGCCAAATCCGGAAGCGTCACGGATTCCTGAAGGAGCGCATGTGTTCCAATCACACACTGAATCTCTTGATGTTTTATTCGATCAATCAGTGATTCTTTTTTCAGTATTTCTTCGCCAATCTTTTTTTGCGAACGTGTAAACAGCGCGATTTGTTCATGTGGAAATAATTTCGCAAAAACCTCGTGCTGTTGCCCGGCCAAAATTTCCGTGGGAGCCAGATACACAACCAATTTTTTTTCTGCCATCACGCGCGATGCGGCAATGGCCGCAACAACCGTTTTACCGGAACCAACATCTCCTTGTAGTAACCTATTCATGGGATGCGGCTTTGCCAAATCCTGCACAATTTCCCAAGCGGCGAGGCGTTGCGCGGGAGTAAGTTCAAATGGAAGTCCGGCGACGAATGTTTTGAGTGCGTGCTCATCAACCGCGATCGCATACGCAGAACGAATCGTACGTTCGCGTCGCACTTGGGCAAACATCATCTGGTGCAAAAAAAGTTCATCAAATTTTAAACGATCAATCGCACTCGCAAGATCATTCTGTGACTGCGGAAAATGAATAGACGCAATGGCTGTTGAAAGACCTGGAAATTTTTCTTCTGCGGAAATATCTGACGGCAACCATTCATCAAATTCCTGCACGGCACTCAGAGCCGTTTTAATCGCGCCGCGCACGCGATTCATTTTAAGCGAACCGGATAAGCTGTATACAGGCACAATCCTCCCCGTGATAAGTCGTCGTCCAATCGGCTCATACACGGGATTCATCATCGAACGTTTAAACCGATAATCAACCGTACCGGAAAGTGAAAATGGCATTCCTGGACGCATGGTCTCAAGAAGATACGCCTGATTAAACCACATGATGGGTAATGTTCCCGTCTCGTCTTCCAACGTCGCCTCGACAATCATCATGTGACGATTTTTCGACGGACGAGATTTGATGGAAATAATCGTTCCTTCGACGGTCACCGGTTTACCAGCTTGGACATGCGAAATAGCTCTGACATCAGAAAAATCATCGTATCGAAACGGCACAGACAACAACAAATCTCGCACAGTGGAAATCCCTAAGTTTTTGAAATCTACAAAAGCTTTTCCCCCTATGCCCGGCAGTTCTGCCACCGATGATGAGAGATGCATGGCCATATCCTCAGACACCCTTTTGTTCTTTGCGAAGGACAACTAAAAATTCAAAAAATCTTACCTTGGCTTTTTCGTATCCATCACCGTCGATGTGCAGACCATCTTGATCTGTGTGTTTTTTCCAGATCTCGTATGCTTTCTCAACGTCTTGATAAGCGACTTTGAGTCTACCTCGTTGCGGCTCACTGAGTGCAGGAACATCCAGATCCACAATGCCAAGGGCTGTGTTTTTTTCTACCTCATCCCAAGGAATCGGTTTTGTCGTCCAATCCATCGCTTCGTCTACTTTTAGAATACCCGTCATGATCACGACATCATTTTTTGCATAGGATGTCGGAAGTTGAAAAAACATTGGTTGGATCAACGCTTGTGCTGCCTTTGGCTGATCTTGGAGCATCATCTGTAAAATCGCTTTGCGCACAATAGCCTTACGTGGATAATCAATACGGAGACTGTCTAAGCCTAAATTTTCTTTCATGCCGAAAAGTAATTCCAAATCTGAAACGGGAACAGAGAGCGTGAGCTCCGTTTTAAGGTTCTTGGCAAGTACATCTAACATTCCCTCATCTCCAGGTTCAAGTCCGTCTTGCAGGTAAGAAAAAAAGGACGTGATTTGCTTATGTGTCCATCCCTTTTCCTGTGCGGCACGCACGATATCGACCGTCAACTTGACACCCTCCATACAAAACGGTCTTCGGCTTCCCCCACGGAAGTAAAATGCCTCACGACCGTTGGGGAATTTGGCAACTGAATAAGCGTCGACGTCAGGCTCTTCCGTCATCAACAAGGTGACATCCGAAATGAGATTTGTGATGGTCGCTGGATCCACAGACGCATGTTCAACGGCTGTGACGTTCAATGTTTTACCAGTCGGTTTGTCACGTTTCTCTGCTGCATCTAAATAGGCGCGCGCTTCCGCACTAGAATCAAACGCGGCAAAATAAGGCCGCATCAACATTTCCAAAGTAAAAGTGGTTTCCGCTCGTGCCTTATGCATCGCCAGGAATAACTCGTTTGGATAGTCTTTTTTTGACTCCGTTAAATCTTTTTTTATTTGTTCCAAAAAAATAACACGCGTCAGGATTTCATTGTGCAACCACGCGACAAAACGTGGACGTTCACGAATAGAATCTTTGAGAGCAAAATCCGCAAGAGAATCCATCGATGCTTCTACGTTACCAAATAACAAAGCGGAAGATTGCCCCTTCGCGAGACGATCTGAAACGAGTGGTGATGTTTTAAGTTTAGCGACCGCTTCCTCCATGGACGGACTCACATCAAAACTTGGATCTGTTCGATGATTAACGATCTGAGCAATTTTTTCAGGATTAAAAATTTCTGGCGCTCCGCTTGCCTCAATTACACGATTCAAATTATCCCCAATCGAAATCGCTTGATTGATATGAAGCGCTTCATGCACCGCATACGTCCAACGATTGATCGCCACTAATTCTTCGACAAAAGGCTTCGAGGAAGTAGAAACATCTTTTTGTGAGTGCAAAAATGTTTCATACACAGTTTGTGGATCGAGTGTAATCTCTCTCACAGGCTCCGCGTGTGCCTCCACGCTTGCCAATTTTGGTTTTAACTTAAAAATTCTAGAAATATCTGGGAAAGAAACATTTGACTGAACAGAAATTTCTGGGGAAAAATAATAACGATTAAAGCTAAACGAAAATCCCGTATCAGGCCTTCCTTTTTCAAGTCGCGTTGGTCGCGCAAAGAATTCCTCAACGGCAGCCGAGTAACGCGCAATCTCTTCTGTAGGAACTTCCGCTTGAGCCAAAATTTTTATCATGCGATCGCGCGGACCTCCCGTACGCAAGATTTCCGATCGCACGTCCAAAGTACTCTCAACATATTGCGCGTTTTCCTCGTACCGTTGGACAGGAGCTTTTTCAAACCGAAAGGCAGATGAGCCGGATTCAGTAGGCATAGAAAAGGCGAGTAAAAGTATGAATGAATTGGACTTAAACTCTATAGTAGCACAGGAAAAAAGAAAAAACCCTGCTGACGCCTTAGCGATCAACAGGGGTGAAGGTGAGTGAAAGTTAGACGAATTCGACCGTCTTGTTTTGACAATCAATGACTACCGCCTGACCCTTGCCGATGCTGTGTGTATAACAGCGAATACCCAGCACCCTCTCGCAAAAATAGGCGGGAAACCCCTCGACGTACTCGAGATGTGTCACCAAGATGATCACATCTGCCATGTCCTGACGAGACTGGACGAGTTCAAGAACCGCGGGAAAATCCACCTTATACCGATTGGCAGACCACAAAAAGTAATGCGATTCGACCTCGACATGAAATGCCTTCCCGAGAATATCCGCACTCTCAGAGGCGCGAAGAGCCGTCGAAGAGAGGAGGAGAATCGACGCGCCATCAACGAGTCGATGCAGACGATCGGTAAGTGAACCGATCTGATTTCGCTCAAGATTGTTGAGGCTAATGGTCGGACCATACTCCCCATGTCGAACGACAATCAGCTTTTTCATGCTTCTTTCTCCTCTCACCGATTAAAACTGGATTCCTTTCCAGAATCGAGCATAGAGTAGAGCAAAAAAAGGTTTTTGTCAATTGTCACGTTCTAATCCATGATGCTCCGGTGAAAGTAAAACAAAAACACACCAAGATATTTGATGTGTTGGTGGTGCGCCCGCGAGGAATCGAACCTCGATCACAAGCTCCGCAAGCTAGCGTTCTATCCGTTGAACTACGGGCGCGTAAAGCTCACAATTTATACATTCTGCGAGCCGCATCTGTCAACCGCTCTTCTTTGCGTTCTAGATTTTCCGCACAAAACGGTAAAAGCAGTGCACGGACATCATTTGGATTCACTTCTTCAAGAGGAATGGAGAGAAGCGGATGCCATGGACTGTGAAAATCAAAATACAAGGTTTTGATTGTTGGAGGGTCGTACACAATGGAAAAATCCCGCACGGCATCGAAATCATAATACGTTTCATCCACGAGCACGCCTGTTGTTGTAATCACCACGGGAATTTTCTCCGGATGTTTAAATGAATTCACAAGCATGATGACTCCAACCATCAAAATAATGACGGCAAATAAAAAATTAGCCGTTATGGTTGCGTACACGATAAGTGCCACTCCAATCGAGACCGCAATGATGTACCACGTGCGCGTGCGTTCATGTGGCGGATACTCATCCACCTCCCACTGCGCCATCGGCTCACCAATATCGACGATATCCTCATCGTCTTGTTCCTGTTGTTCTTCGAGTTGATTATCGTCCATAACGACCATATGATACCAATTTTTCCAGTAAAACACTATTCGTTCTCAGATTGATACTCCGTCTGAATAAATTGTTTCCACTCTTCTGCTGAAATTCCAGCTTTTCCTAAACCCAACAGAAGAAGTTCTTCGATCGCTGTATCTAAATCTTCCGCGGTCTCTTGAAACGAAGGATTGGTATGGATGGCCTCACGCATTGTTTGACCGGCTGTCAGTGTTGAGATAGCCAAAAAATTTCTATGAAATTCCTGCATAACCGCACGTTTTCGTTTATCACGTGCTTCTTCTATGTTCGTAACGTTTTCTACTGGTCTCAAAGAATGCTGATCAAATTGGGCTATATGGAAGATGAGACAATGAAACTTAAAGTCCCCTTTATGTTAGCTGATTTTTGTCCGTTGGAGAAGATCAAGAAAATGAGTGGAATTTATTGAAGTCTCCTCCGTAATCTGTTATGCTTTTTGCGCCTGGAGAGGTACCCAAGAGGCTGAAGGGGACGGTTTGCTAAACCGTTAGGCGGGGAAACCCGCGCGAGGGTTCGAATCCCTCCCTCTCCGCCACCCTACGCTCCAGCTGTCTTTATTTAGCTGGAGCGTAGGGTGGTACCCAAAGCCTTGGCGAAGGGTACCGCGGGTCAGTGGTGGTTGATCGCTGGAGCTTCGGGTGGCCTTTGGCCACAAACGAATCTATGCACTACGTCTATCTCCTCGAACTTGTTGACGGAAAAATCTACACAGGAAGCACACCGGACTTAAAGCGACGTTTGTCTGAACATCAAAATGGGTATGCAGAGGCAACAAAAAGAGGAAGACCTTTGCGACTTATTTGGTACTGCGCATTCACCAATCATCTTCAAGCAAGACAGTTCGAACGATACTTAAAATCTGGTTCTGGACAAGCCTTTCGAAATAGAAGATTAAATTCGAATAGTAAATAAACTCCATCACGGAGAGGTAGCCAAGCGGTTTAAGGCAACAGTCTTGAAAACTGTCAGGGTGAATAGCCCTCGCGAGTTCGAATCTCGCCCTCTCCGCCACCCTACGCTTCAACACGTCTGTACAGTTGTTGAAGTGTAGGGTGTCACAATAGACATTGTAAAACAAAAACGACACACCTGTGTCGTTTTTTTTATTCTCACCGATGGGTTCAATACCCCGCTGCTTTGCGGCGTCAGTCTGTCATTCCGACCGAGGAGTTGGACGACGAGCGGAGGAATCTCACGTTCACGAGATCTCTCCGCTACGGCCTATCCAATAGGCCTTCGGTCGAGATGACAGACGATGTGTCGATACCCCGTCCGCTTTGCGGCGGGGTAGTTCATTTCTACTCCACAAACGGGCCGAGGAATTCAATTCGACCGTCCGGGTAAATGCGCGTACGGGCGCCGATGGGGATGAACATGTTTTTGGTGTTCATCTGATTGCCGAAGTGACCAAAATTGTTAATTTTCAAAATATAAAGCGGATCGTGTTCTTTGATGCGATCGGTGATGACGTCGGAAATTAAATACTCAAACACGTTTTTAATTCCCAAGTCTTCAGATTGTTTCGCGGGTGGTTTTCCAAATAACAATCGTTGCAAGTTCTGAGTGTAATGTCGATCTTTCATACGTCCGATCACAAGCGCGACGACGTGTCGAAAAATTCCGCGCGCATCAAGCGCGATAATGATGCGATGAAGATCTTCAATATCCACATCGAGCTCCTCGATAAACAACACATACGGCTCCCAGGAACGAGGACGGATCTCACACACGTCTAATAAATCGCGAAACGTACTGAAATTCCCTCCAATGGCAATACCTTCAATCGGTTGTTCCGGCTTCACGTGCGTGAGCCAATGTGCCGTTTCGTCCGTAAACGTCACGGAACTTTCCTGTCCTTTCAAAACGGAAAAAAACTTTTCTGCGTACACAGAATCGTAAAGTCCATCCACATTTTGTTGAACAAATGTTTTGAGACGTGTTTTAAAATAGATAAAATTGGCGAGTGCGGTTGAATCGCTAAATCCACTCACAATAGGCCTTCGACGTTCAATAATATCCAAATCCGTTTCGTTGAGATAGCGAAGAACATCCACGCATCCCGTTCCACCAGACACCGGCAAAATCCAATCGCCGTCTTTAATCGCACGACGCAACGTGCGCAGTCGTTCCTTCTCAGACCCAGCCAAATACGCCAAGTGAAACCCTTCACGTTTTGGTTCCAGAAGATGCGTGTTTGGAAATTCGCGTTGCAGTCTTTTGATATTGCGTGAAACGTCTCGCACTTCATCCGGATAAACCAAAGAAGAGGTGTACACCAAATTGATTAAACTTTGTGATGTAAGTTTGCGTGGATAAGCCATATGAGAAAACAGCTAATTTCTCCCTCGTGCGAGGACAAATCCCCAGACATTGGTCACTCCAGCGATTTTGAGACATCGAGCGGCGGCGTCCATTGTTGCACCAGAGGTAAAGACATCATCGCACAAAATCACCGATTCGGGCAATGCGCTAACCAGTGGATGGATCGCAAAAAGATGGTCAAGCTGACCCAGTAATCGTTCCTGTCTCCCTTGTCCTGCCTGCGGAGTATTTTCGTGATTGCGTCTTAATAAATCAAAAACAGGTCTATCAAATCGTTGTCCACACCAATCCGCAAGCACACCCGCCTGATCAAATCCACGCGCGCGACGTTTTCTTTTGTGAAGAGGGACGGGAGCAAAAATACTTGTTTGAATGGACGGAATTTGTTGCGGCGCTAAACGCAACAACCAAGGTTCAATCACCGATTCAATCAAACGATCACCCACATACTTCCATTGTAAAATCGCTTCCCTCACAACAGGATTCGCATACGAAGCAAAAACCGTGAGACCATCCAAAAACGTCTCGGTCGCACACCGTTTACATGTAGAAGCACTTCCCTTTTTCCCGCAAAAGGCACAGCTTGAAAGGACAACAGACGGCCACCAGGTAGATTCACAAGAAGTACACCAAAGTGTGCCTTCCAAATGACATCCCAAACAAAATCGTGGAAAAAGCGCATCTACAACCAAATCGCGGAATCGACTTTCCATATTCCTCCTTCTTTGACAAGTTCCAATCGAATTTCTTGATAAGAAACAGCCGTTTGTTGCGTTGATCCTTGCGCTTCTTCACGTTGTGTATTGACTAAAATGGTCGCGGTTCCCGTCTCATCATCCATATGTTCCACCTTCACGGTGACCACACGACTACTGACCCCGTAAAACACATCCGGCGATTTTGCCGATGCGATAAAATCGTTCGTTCGAGTGGCAAACGCGTCGGTCATGAGCGGCAAGACATCGCGTAAATTTTCAAAATTGGCTTCATTGGAATAGCTTCCGTAACGTTCCGTAAACATCTTGGCGATCGTGGTCACGCCCGCAGAATCATTGCGTTCATTTTGTTCTGGATCCAGTTGGATTTTGTTTGTTGTTGGCGCGGAAGGCTGTATCTGCGCGGTTGGAATTGATTGTTGCGATTCGGTTTGCACAACATTCCGTGGACGTAATAAAAAAAAGAGTATGACGGGAATCAAGAGAATCACGATCACCATCGCGCCAACAATGAAAAGCCGGGTTTTACGAGTCATCATATCTGGAGTGAATCACGAATTCTTTGAGCCTCTTGCTCGCCAACATCCTCTTTGGAAAGCAGTTGATCCGCCGCTGTTTGTGCCACAACCGTCTCCTTTTGTTCACCTTTGTCCTCCTGTGTCTCCCCAGCTTCTCCAACTTCTTCATCTTCTTCCTGACTCAATTCAAATTCCTTTTTCGCTCGTTCGATTTCAAGTAACTGTTGTGGATTTGTGGTCACGAGTTGATCCTCTGTATACGAAGCGACCACTTTTATCGCCGCGTGTTTTTGTCCCGCAAAGAAAATACCTTCTCCCACACCGGATTCCAAAAGCAAATATTTTTCTCCATCGGTTAAATTAAATGTTTGTTGGACAAGCTCAACCGCTGACGGAGATTGTTTGAGAAGAACCTGCATCGCGGAGTTTGTCACGATCGCCTGACCATAGGGCGAGCGCAAAAAGTCGTTCACATCTTGCGTGATTGTTGTGACTCCTAAATAATATTTACGCGCGCGTTTCACAAGAGCAAAAATAAATTTCGCGGAATCTTCGTTGGTCATGAGCCACCAAGCCTCATCAATCACCAAAATGCGTTTCTTTCGCTCCGAGCGAGTGACGTTCCAAATGTAATTCACGATGGAATAGATTCCAACCGCGCGCAATTCATCTTCCAAATCACGAACGGAAAATACCACAAGCTGATTTTTCATTTCTACGGTTGTTGGAGAATTGAGAAGTCCCGCGAATGTTCCTTCCGTATATTTTTTGAGCCGTGCGACAATGGCTTCTCCGCCTTCCATCCCTTCAAGCACATCTTGCAAATCCTGCATGATCGGCGGCTCCACGTCATCAAGTCTGGTAAGATCCGCGGTGATATCTTTTTTGGCGTACGTTTCAATGAGCGCGCGATCGAGAACGGAATCCTCTTCCGGCGTAAACCCAAGTTTTCCCGATTCTCCAAGCGGAATCCCAATCATGATGCGGAGCAGTCCTTTAAGCGTAATGACCGCGCTACGAATAATGTCGTCCACTTTCGTGCCTTCGCCAACCGCGCGAGGAAGATCAAACGGATTGACTTTTGCCTCGGACGCGAGCGAAACATTGATGTATGTTCCTCCGACGGCATCGGATAAATGTTTGTATTCCATTTCCGGATCAATCACGATCACATCAATTCCCATCATGAGCGAGCGCAGAATCTCGAGTTTGATGGTGTAGGATTTTCCCGCACCGGACGTCGCGAACACCACTGAATTGGCATTTTGTAAACTGAAACGATCAAACAAAATAAGCGAATTGTTGTGACGATTAACGCCGTATAAAATACCGTTGTCTGAAGTGAGATCTGAACTGATAAACGGAAACGACGCGGCAATCGGCGACGTGTTCATGTTGTAGGTAATCATGAGCTCATCGTTTCCAAGCGGGACCGTGGAATTAAATCCTTGTTCCGCCTGGTAAAATCCAGCCTTCGTATAAATAAGCTTACTCCCAAACAATGCTTCGACCTCCGAACTGAACCGATCCAATTCCGCATCGGTTGTTGCGTAAATCGTAACGTAAAACGCGAATTGAAAAAAATGTTCAATCCCTTGAGTAATGGCATCTCGTAAAGCTTCTGTATCGCGGAGTGCGGTTTCTGTGAGTGGATCGCGCGCTTTTCCCGCATCGGCATCTCCAAACACTTTCGCTTCAAAAATTCCCACTTTTTTCTGAAGTTGTTTCAAAATGATACTGGCCTTGAGTGGATAAAAAAACATGGCAACATCAAACGTCTTGTTGAGATTGATGAGTGGCGAGGACCATCCAAGTCCAATATGACGCGGATAATTCACGACAAAAATCGTGCGTAAATACATGCCGGAGAGTTTGAGAGATCGCGGTCCAACTTCAAACGAAGCAGGAGAAATCAAATCTTTGACTGTGACAACTCCACGACGATAAATACGCTCCTCTTCCAGAAGCGTTTTTTCTTTTTGCACTTGCACGTCCTCCGGCTTGGCCACCGCAACTTTCACCGGTGGCGGCGCTGGCATGGACTCTTTGATTTTTCCGATATCAAGTGGCATAGGGGGGAGGAGTAGCAAGTAGAACGTAGCAAGTAGCAAGTAGAACGTAGCTTCTGTCCCCCTCTTGCAACTTACTCCTGGCTACTTGCTACTTATTTCTATTCAATTTTCAATTCCGATAAATCCGCTAATTTTTCTAAATCAAACGTATCCGGATTGTAGACGTTGTAATAAAGTTCAATCAAACTTTGCGTATCGAGTCTCGCGGAGTTAAGACCCATACTGCTCAGTTCTCCTTGAACCGTTCCGACTCGACGCGCAAGTTGTTCGATGCGATCTTCAAGCTGTTTCTGATTTAACTTTGCCGAAGCGGCCGGAGACATCGCTTCTGAAAGACGCGACCAGAATTTTTTTTGTTTGTTGGTGAGTGGATCATACGGCAAGACGAGATAAAATCGCTTTTGCATGATCTGTCCCATCTCCACCAATTCTGAAACGAACGCGCGATAATCCGCAATTTGCGTACGCAACAAATCGTTTTCCGTCACGCGTTGCTGTTCACTGAGTGCTTTAAGATATCCGTCAATGTTCATCCGTCGCGATTGAATGACAATCTGGATCGGAAACTCAATGCTGTTTAAAAAACTCATGTACGCCTGAATGATCGCTTCCTGCTCTTCTTCGGATTTAAGCGCAAAATTAATACTCGAAACAAGCAGGACTCCACGTACCGTTCCATCTTTCAAAATCACCATGTCATCTCTCATCTCCGCAATATCAAGATAGATGCTCGTCGCAGGCCCAGGTTTTGGTTTTGCCAGTTTTTTGGATTGCATAGCTTTTTAAAACTTCTTCAGCTTCTCCAGCTTCTCTCTCTACTATTCCTCCGGCTTATAGACTCCGCCTGTATTCACCACAAGAGAAAGCTCATTTAAGCGAGAGCTGGAAAGCGGTGCTTTGTGAACAAATACCGGTGCGCGTGAGGGAAGTTCTTGTTTGATAAACTGAAGCAGATCAGCGTTCGTGTATCTCTTCTGCCACACACGCAGTTTTGGTTTTTTCATCGTCTGAAGAAAATTGAGAATGAAATAATGAAACGCTTGACCGTTGACGCGCAAAAACGCAAGCGTTCCACCCATCATGATAAGTGGAATAACCACTAAAATAAACGGAACAAACGAAAGAATCTTAAAAAAGGAAAATCCCAGAAGTCCTGTCACCATTAAAATAATAAACTGTCGAGCGGTGACCACTCCAAAGATATGATCTTCTGAATCGATAAATTGTGGCACGGTAAATTGATCGGGCATACATCAGAATCTCATCGCGTGATTAAACTCCATGAGAGCATCATACTCTAATTTGTTCATTCCTTCTGCGGCGGCAGTGGTAAGAACCGTCTCAATGGGACTGTTTGAAAACAACGCGTCTTGCGTAATGGATGTATATAAATGATAAAGCGCTGAACCGCGAAACGCTTGGAGGCCCTCGACACGTTTCCCAAACCCTTGATCTGTCAAAAGGTCGATCATATCCGCGAGTCGTCGTGTCGCTTGTACGGGATCACGGGCAAGACGACGAAATTCCGTCAAACTCATCGCGCGCAATTCCTCCAAAGGTCCCGCAAGACGACGCGTAAATTGCACATCCTGCATGCGTGGTTTTTGTCCTGATTGCGGCATCTTAACAACAGGCACTTGAGTCGCTTTTTCAATAACGGCTCTCACTTTTTGTGTATCAATGCGTCCTTCTTGTTGTTGAAGTTGTACCTGCGCCGATACGGCGACTGATGCGCGCGCAAGTGGTGGAGCAATGGGAGAAACGGTTTGTTGAGGCATTTTTCCCGTCTGATCAACATACCGTTTGGCCATCACTCGTTCTTCTTTCTTCACCAACTCTTCTCGATTCTTTCTTTTGTCTTCTTTATTCTCTGTATTCTTGGCACGTTCTTCCAGCACTTTTTTCCCGGCCTGATCTTTCACATGACTGACCGCTTGCTCAATCACTTCCGTTAAATCTGCGAGCAGTCTCCCTTGCACTCCTAATCCTCCGTCTTCAAACGGCTTTTCCATAAGCGCTCGCGTTTGAAAGGCATCACGCACATCATGCACGCGTGCGCGTATAATTTCGCGACAACGACTTTGCTTTTCAGCTTCTACGAAAGCAAAAACAGGGTGCGTACAAATTTGCACAACAATGTCATCAGTCGTTGATGTTTGTGCAAAAATAAATTTATTGCCTGAGCTTGTCGAAGGCTGTGAGTGCATTACGCGGCCTTCAATCCCGTCATTCGACGAGACGAGCGCAGGCTTAGGCAATATCGCTTTTTGTTCGGCCACAACAACTTTCTCAAACGTCAGTCCCTCTTTCTTCGCATCAAAATCTGCAAGTAAAGACACAGCATCTTCTTCCCCCAATTCCCCTCCCCCAACTTTATGCGCGCGCAAAAGCCACTCTTTTGTTTCGCCGCGCGTTCGTTCTTTTTTGAGATCCGCGAGCAAAATAGTATGAAGTCGAAACTGTAAATTTTCTTCAAGAGATTCTGGAATGGACTCAAAATAAACGCTGATAAACTTTTCCGGATCCACAACTCCTAAAGACAAATCACACCCAGCTTCTTGAAGAAGGGTTCGCATGGAGTCTGATTTGTCGTTGGATGTGGAAGACATGAGTCTATTTAGGTGTTTTCAACTTTGCCAGTGCTTCTTGAGCAGGAACAAGCTTGGTTTTAATATCTATGTCAAGCTTTTCAATGGCAGTTGTAAGTTCCTTGTTTGCTGCGTCATTTTTATCAATTACTGCGAGTCTTTGAGTTTGGGCTGTGCTAATTTCACCATTCAACCGATTCTTTTCTGTCGATGAATAGGCTGACTTAAGTTCTTTGGTAAGTTTATCAATACTTGCCTCAAGAGCACTCGTTTTGCTTGCCGTCTCCCCGTTATTGGAAACAATTTTTTGTTCTTTTGTTGTTTTTTCTGTTTCCATTGTGGCTCGTTGGGCACTCACTTGTGTTTCCGCTTCTGCAATGCGTTTTGGAGACGCGCCCTTAAACGTGTCTTGTATGTGTTTTACTGGATCTGGATGATCTGCCAAAGCAGGAAGAACGACAGGCGTCTCCTCTATTTTATTTTCCACAGCAAACTTGGTCCGACTACGATCACCTTCAAAATTTCTGAGAATGCGAGACGATGAACGACCTAAGGCATCGCTTACGTTTTTATTGGCTATATTAGACCGCAAACCAGAAACGATAGTATCCATGCTCTGAGAAAGTTGAGTTCGAGCTTCTCCTGTTTTTGCAGATTTATAGGAAGCCAATAATCCCGCAAGAAGCGCTTCGACGCGAGCCATGTCACCATCTTTGACAGATTGAGCCACTTCACGCTCAGCGACATGAGAAAACGCTCCGCGTGCAATTTGTTGTCTATCAACCTGTTTTACGTCCCCGTCAGAAAACCCAGACGCTCCTTGTGCCCAAATTTTTTGTTTCTCTGAACCAAATCTTCCTTCTGACATTGCTTGAGCAAAATTGATCTCACGATCTGGTTGATCTGGATGACCATTTTTTCCTTTCTTTCCCTTAATGACCATCGTCTTTGATTCAAAATCTGTACGCACTTTCTCATCCAAAAGCGCATTGTTATCAAGATTTTTCACATCATCCGACGTCCTAATAGAAGCTGTATCGCCGGAAAATTGCGCGTATTTCTTTTTCCATGCCGCAATTTTCTTTTGCGCATCTTTGTCTCCCTTAAAATTTTCTTCCATGTCTCCACCAAATTTGCTCCACATCGCTCCCATCTTTCCGGATTTTCTCCATTCTTCCTCCATATCTTTATTTCCCATCGCTTCCAACATCAAAGACTGCGCTTCATAGTCGCCAGACTTAAACGTTGCTCCGGAATCCGCAAATCGACCCATCTGATTGACCTTTGACGAGATTGATCTGCCGTCTTGTCGTTTTCCAAACTTCGCGATTTCCTCCACGCGAGCCTGACGATCCTTCTCTGCGCTTGCTTCAAGTCCCGGCGCAAACGTACGACCAAGCACACCTGAACCCAACCCCTTCGCAATTTTATCCTTTGCATCCGCACGACCACGTTTGGTGAATAATTTTGCACCTTTGGAAAAAACATTATCCCCTTTCCATCCCTCTACACGTGAAGCCGCGGAACGTCCCACCACCCCGGCACCGCCTTTCAAAGTATCTCCTACGGCACGTAAACTCTTCGCCCCGTATTTGGCTGCTGTTCCCAGTAAGGCATCTTTTGCTCCTGTGGCTCCTTTTTTGGCATAGCTTCCAAGTTTTTTAAAATTATCCGGTCCCCATGCCTTTGCTCCCTTAACCAACCCGCCGATTCCAGGCATGCCCTTACAAAAAGAATCCGCGACATCAAGTCCTGCGACCAACATTGCCGAACCGATGACTAAACTCATGAAATGCTGAAATTCAAAAATCTTTGTGAGGAACTTCGCTGGATTTCCGTCATCAATTCCGGAAGAATCGAACCCCTTCGCTGATGCTCCCGCTCCCGCAACGGCAAGCGCAAGCCACAAAAAAAATGTCATGATCGGACCGATGGACACTAAACATTTAAATTTCGTCCACCAATCCGAATAGGCTTCGCTTTTTAACATCTTGTCTGTTCCTCCCACAAACCAAGCCAGAGGCGCGACCACAATCAAAATCCAAAGCATGACAATGCGATACAGTAAAATAACAAATTCAAACAGCATGATCACCAAAACCCAAGATAAAATACCAACCGAAGCAAGGCTCGCAAGCGCAAGATCCCAAGCGCCAATCCCGTTAGTCGCGGGATCCTGCGAACCGGAAAATGCGCTGAATTTGTTGAGTCCAAAAAGCTCAATGATGTTTCCCGCCGCAATTTCACGAAGCGCATTGGCAAACGTAAGCATGATGATCTGACCAAAATCAATCATCAAACCACAAAGGGTTTTGGAAAAATTAATCACGATGGCAAAAATGAGAAGTCTTGGAACGACTTGAATGTGTTTAAATCTTTCCGTTCCAAAAATGGTTCCAAACGCGATAATAATCAGAAGAATAACAAAAAACATGTTTACAGTGTCGCGCACAAGCGCCCAACCCGCGATGACAACAGGAGCATTTGAAAAATTGTTGTACATCATCACCGGAATGAGATATTCGATGATGGTGACAATAAGTCCGGCAAGTAAACTCGCGAAAAAACCGGCAATGGAAGCAATAAGACCTGCGATGTCGTTACTATCCGGCATGCCAATGGCAAGCGCAGGATGACTCGTATGAAAGATTCCAACAAAAATGAAGAGCGATAATAAAACGACTCGCCCAAACTTTTGAGAAGTTACAAAGGCGTACTGTTCTTTAAGCCATAAAAGCGCCGCAAGAATGCGCGCGGTGCCGTTCCTCATAGGTGAGCTTATTATATCAGAAAAACAAGAGAAAAACCTGTGCATATGTATGCACAGGCAGAAAAAACTAGAGTTGAGAGTTGCTGGTCAATCCGTTACCGTTTGGAGTAAGTCCAACAGATGGATTCCATGAGACAGACAACAACCACTCCTCCCACGAAGTGCCGTTTTGCATGAGGTTGCACAAAGTATTTCCTTGCGCGCAAAACGCGGCTGTTTGCCACCACAACCAGTTGGTCATGTTGGGTGTTGGAGGATTGCTGTCCGTGCCGAAAGTCAACACGAGTGTGAGTTGACTCTGACAATCACCGAAAAACTGGGAAAAATCGAGATGATAATAACCGTCTACGGAGGTCACGATGTCGTTTTGCGACAACTGACCATCGAAACATCCGCCATTTCCGTAGACGTATGTGTGTTCGCCCACCGAGAATTCCGCAGTCCACAGCCAGTCCGCAATGAGCAATGATTCCGAAATGTTGTTTTGATCCATGTCCACAATGCACGCGAGCGCACCATTTGGACACGACGTGTTTTGTGCAGACGTCTGCGAGGGCGACGGCGTGCGTGACGAATCCGATGGGTTCGACGAGCGCGCGGGCGGGGTTTGCGCAGAGGATGAACCATCGGACGCTGGTGAACGATGAGATTCAGATGATGGCTCGTTGTCTCGAGATGATTCCTGAAATCCCGCGATCGAAAACGTCGCGGCATCACAACGTTCCACAGACTCCACATCAAGACAATAGTTTCCACTTTGACAATCTCCTTTGCGTCCTTGGACGACAAGCACGGATCCGTCCGGAACAAATACAATTGGCCGTGGAAAAAAACCGAGCATGAGATACACCGACCAATTCTTGATCGGTATCGCGATATTTGCGACCGCAACATACACAGCGGATCCAGAAAACTCTTTGAGAAGTGTCCCGGGTCTAAATGCCCCGAAACCTGATTTTGGACGCCACTGCGTAAAATAGGCATGATTCCAATCAACAGACGGGGGTGGGTAGGAACTGTTGTAGTTCAGTCCCCAAGATTGGAGCACTCCTTCCCATGCCGTTGAGGGAAGAGCGATCCGATACGAATCAGCTTGTTCCGGTAGACCGACAATGAGCCATCGAGTTCCATTTGGATCGGCAACGGCTTCCACAAAACTGTTTATCGAAATCACTCCACCATCCGCATAACAAGCAAACTCTTCATCAGAAATGGTTACGACGTTCGCAAAGCTGTAATGAAAACTCGCAAACACCTGTTCATTCATGATCCATCGACGTGTACCGTTTTGAAGTACGTACACTTTTGGATCGTTACCTGTTTTGACGAGCGTTCCGTCCGGATGGGTGTATGCAACGGGTAATGCGGATGTATACGACTGACCATACGGATCGTCTGAACCGCCCACTCCGCACACAAACGCCTCTGAACTCAGCGAGGACGTTTCTCCGTTTTGAGAAAAAAGATACGTCGCCGGAATGGAAACGCCGTATTCCGCAGGCCGACTCGCATCGCCTTGATGCAATCCCACATGAACATGGTCTCCCGTGCACAAACCGGTGCAACCTTCATAGCCGATGAGTTGCCCTGCAGACACTTCACATCCATCACACACAAAAATCATCTTCATGTGTCCAACAACGACGTACGTTCCGTCACCACGATCAATGTTCACATGCGTCCCAAAACCGCTACCAGTCTGTGTGACAAGATGCACACGTGCGGTTCCAGATGTCGGCGCGTACAGTTCCTCGTCCGCTGAGTTGGATGTATCGAAGTCCAGATCGTACGCAGTTGAGGTACTGTGATGACTGTATTTGCCACCTGCCCCTTGCGTGCACAGCGATGCAACTCCTGCCGGAAACGGCAGATGCAGAAGACCGGAAGATCCACCACCTTGGTCAAACTCCGCCGACCACGCGCTTGAAGATGGTTTGATGAAAACCGGTGAACTCTCGCATGCATGCAGAGCAATCACGAAGAAACTAAGTATCAGGATCCAGAAATAAACAACAAAGATTCGCAAATACATCGTCAACTCCTTTCGACAAAAGACGATGAGGAAATTGAAACCGTCAACATCCTCTCTCGGCGCGCGAGATCTGCACGCACCTCAAGAGTTGGTTGACGAGAAACATGACACCTCCCAGTTGATCACGTTTCCGTTTCGAGGAAAAAATCCTCACGATCGCACTGCGCGACAAAATCCTCGGTACCGTTTCAAAAAACGTCTGTATGCAACCTGTCGTCTTTTTCTTCGAGCAAGAAAGAAATTATCGAACGATCTATACTCACAACATCAAAAATAGAATCGACTGTCAACTACTTTTATGCTTATTTTAGCCATAATTATTGTAAGTGTTGAACCGACACGACACGCGCGCTCAAAAAAAATATCGCCATAAAAAAAGGTGAACGAATCATTTTTTTCGTTCACCTCTTCTGAAATTCCACTTGTGTATAACTTCGTCGTTTCTATCCAATTTTTTCTTTCGAAATCCACGGACGAAGAACCTCTGGAATCAAAATAGTACCGTCCGCCTGTTGATTATTTTCCATGATCGCCACAAGTGTGCGTCCGATCGCGAAAACCGTCGCGTCATTCATGTGCACAAACTCTGTCGTCCCATCCGCGCGTTTCACTTTCGTACTCAGACGTCGTGCTTGATAGTCTGTCATGTAATCGGCGGAGTGTGTTTCGCGATATTTATTTTCACCCGGCATCCACGTTTCAATATCAAGATGTCGCGCGTCCGGATCACCCTGATCGCCCGTGCACGTCATCACCACTTGATACGGAAGACCGAGTTTCTGCATCAAATATTCCTGAATCGCCACAAAAAAATCTTGTTCGTTTTGACCGTTTTGTGAAACGGTAAATGATTCCATCTCCACTTTATCAAATTGATGAAGTCGCAAAATGCCTTTCGTATCTTTTCCATACGATCCGGCTTCGCGACGAAATGCAGGCGTAAATGCCATATAACGCACGGGAAGTTGTGCTTCCTTGAGCGTCTCGCCTATATGTAACGGACCAAGCGTGTGTTCCGCGCTCCCAATCAAATACACATCATCCGATGGAATATAGTATCGCTCGTCCTTTGGCTCAATCCGCGCCATTTTTTGAAACACGTCTGGTTTGATCATGAGCGGAGGAGCAACAGGAACAAATGACTTTGCAGATAGAGTCAAACCAGCTTTTTGGATGATGCTGTTTAACGTTTCTTCGTTTGTCAAAACGGAAAACGCAAATTGCACAAGCGCAAATTGCAACAAAACAAGATCGCCTTTCAGATACGTAAAACGTGTTCCCGCCACTTTTGTGGCTGTTTCACTATCAATAAGGCCAAGAGTTGCTCCAAGCGCGATGTGATCTTTCGGTTCAAACGCAAAAACGGTTGGAGTACCGACTTTTCGCAAAACAACATTTTGAGATTCGTCTTTGCCGATCGGCGTATCGTCACTTGGAAGATTGGGAACTTTGAGAAGCAATGTATTCAGTTCGGCTTCAACTGCCGTCAAATTTTTTTCCAAAACAGCCGATGTCTCTTTGAGTTTTTTGCCTATTTCAATATCTTTCGCCTTCGCCGCCTCTTTGCGCTGAGCGTTGAGCAAATCAATCTCTCCCTGACATTTTCGCCGTTCAACATCCAAAAAAAGCAGGCGATCGATATCTACCACAACATTTTTATCTTTCGCCGCCTTTTTCACGCGATCCGGCTCCTCCCGCAAAATTTTGAGATCAATCATACGACCATTATGATGCCCGATTCCAACAGAAAAGTGAAGACTAACAACCACTTACCAACACCGGGTGTGGCAAATTGCCACACCCGGTGTTGGTCATCAAGCGTTGACAATAACAAAAAAATACGATGAAATAGAAACATAAACCTCCCATAACAAATGGGGGGTTTATGCGTACACCGTCACTTTCAACACATGAGCTTTATCACGTCTATAATCGAGGTGTGAATAAGCGTGATCTTTTTCAATCAGAGCAGGACTATTGGCGATTCTTAAATTTACTGAGAATACTCAATACGAGTGAGAATCGAAATAATTCCTTAGAGAAATCGAAATTACGACAACAATTCCTGCCGACACCGGGAAATCAGCTGGTAAACATACTGGCATTTTGTTTAATGCCGAATCATTTACACTTCCTTCTGGAACAATGTGTCGACGATGGTATTTCAAAATTTATGCACAAAATTTGCATGTCACATGCAAAATACTTCAATATTACCAATAAACGAACTGGTGCTTTGTTTGAACCAAAATTCAAGTCAAAACACGTAAAAACAGAAAGTTATTATTCTCAAATTTCAAAATACATCCATCGAAATCCTTTGGATCTTTGTCAAAATCGTGATGAAATAGCAAAACGAACCTTTCTTCTTGACTACAAATGGTCAAGCCTTCACGCTTATCTAAACACTCAATCAAATGATTTTGTTGATAAGCGAATAATGGATGAATTTCGAGACCCAAATGAATACTTGAAATTTATCTTTTCATGAACGCAACATTAAAACATTACCAACACCGGGTGTGGCAATTTGCCACACCCGGTGTTGGTACTCAATTCAATTATACGATTCACGACCTGACCCCCATTGATGACATGATAAAAAACACAGCGGCAGAAATGAATGCGACGATGACGACAACACTTAAGGCACATCCGCCTCCTGCGATCCAACCAAAGCCACGACGTTGTTTGGCGGTAATTTTGACTTCTCCCGCGCGATGCTTTAAATGAGAAAAAAGTTGCCAGTCGTAGGCGTAGATGATTGGCGTCAGAAGGATTGAAACAACGGTCACAAGGACGTAGATGAGTGGATACAGTAATGGCAGATTTTGATTCGTGCCATACCAGCCGGCAAACCCAACGATACTTTCACTGAGAACGACCAGTATTCCCAATGGAACAAGCGTCCTCCACACAACTTTCCAAAAAATACCGCGCACATATTCACGACTCAGCGCAATCGCTTCCAAGCCGCGCGCTTGACCCGTGACCAAAATCCAGTCGGAAAACCAGACAAATAACATCAAGATGAGTCCGGGAATAATAAACGCGATGAACCCAAGAGCAGTGATCAGACTCACTAAAATAGACAGCCAAAAATAAGTCCAAATAAACTTACGTGAGGAACGGAAGGCTTCAAGAAACGTGAGCTTATGTGCACTGCACACAGCCAGCCGCATTGCCACACCTGACCAAAGGCAGGTGTAAATTGAGATAGGAATCAGAATCACCGCAAGGATTCCAGAAATCATCAGAAGGGTGTTGTAGCTGTCGGCTGGGTCTTGAGTCGCGCTACCAAGGACGATGGGGAGAAATGAAAAGAGGATTAAAAGGCCAACGAATATCATCGGAAAAAGCGAGATGGAAAGAACGAGTCCGAAACGCGATTTCACCTGTTTCCATGCCTCTTGAATCAGCGATCGAATGCCGGGAAGTTGAGTGTTCATACAAGGATAAGATACATTTTTCTTGACAAAAAGTAAAATTCATGGCCAAATGGAAGTGGAATGTTTGATGAGAGGTTCCGATGAACCTCGGGAGATTGTGAGATGAAAAACTTCGGCAATGGGCTGATGGCCATGTGTCTCTCCCTCCTTGTCTGCTTGGCAGGATGCGGGAGCGACGACACAGCAAACAGCGGCGCCGGAGAGGGCGTCGACGGAAACGTGGACGGAAGCACGGACGGTGTTGGGACGACTGGCAGCGGAACGGGCTCACAGCCCGGAGCGCTCGTCGTGATCCATGCGGTCGCGCCTGAAGGATTCGTCGGCGACTTCGCCTTCGATGACGTCACGATCGCGGACACGCCGAGTTTCACCTTCTGCCGATCGGCTGGTTTCTGTGAGACCAACTGGGATCCAGAAACACACGCCGTCACGCCGATGGAATCAACGGACTGCGCGCAAGGCGATTGCTATCCGTTCAACATGGATGGCGACAAACTCACGGTCTGGTTCCTCTGCCCCGATCATCTGTTCGTCCCGATCAAGATCAACGCCGCGTCGCACGCTGGCACCGACCCAATCGAAATCGCCTGGGACTTCCCCGGCGCCTGGGGCCTCGCCCCAAACGGGACGTACCGCGACAGCGAAGACGGCGAAAAATACGACGTCACGACGAAGTATTCGTCCGAGCATGGAGGGATCATCCTTCTGCAGACCGGTCTACTGATCGGCATCGTCGGCGGCGACGCGTTCGCGTGGCAAGCCGATTCCGGAACGACGTACGAAGGAACTATTTCTTCGGACCTCACAACGATCTCCTACCACGAAACAAAAAGTAGTGGAAAGGAATTCGACACCATCCTTTTCCGTGTCGAGTAAGCCCACCTCCTTGCCCTTCACGACTGCGACCCTCCTCCTCCAAGACCATAGCCACGCAGTCGTCTCCCTTCCCGATCTGACTCACGATGGTCACGTCGGGATTTTTTTATCTACCTGTACTCAAAAATAAATAGGCGATAATCCTCCATAGCCTTTGGCGAAGGAGGATTGTTTGTGTTTTATTCTGCTGGTTCGATGAGAATATACCCATTGTAATTCACCCAAGGATTCACAATCGAATTCGTAACCTCAGAATCTGCACACTTTGAATTTCCCTCACTTGGACATGCGCTAATATTACATTCTCTGTTTTTGTTCTCTGCCTCCCCCGTCCCTCCAAAACATCCATTCGTTCCAATCCCTTCAGGATTGTCATCTCCGGCATTGCAAAAACCTGTACACCAACCCCAATTATCCTTCACGTGCACGCGAGGTTGATACACACACTTTCCAATCGCTTCCTTAACTTCTCCTCCCGTACAAGGCGAGTTGAGCAATCGTCCGTCATCTCCAACTTTGCAAATACGTGCGCCATCTTCCTTCCAACTATTCACCGTCGCTGTTGAACACACATAATCATGCGTAAACACGACGTAATTATTGCTACATGCCTCTGGCGATAACCCAAAATCCATCGGATCCGATCCACAAATTTCTCCGCCACCGGCATTCAATCCGCGATGGTTTTTGTAATAATTATCCGGCGCGTTGGAACCGGTCTGAGAATCCGTTGGCCATGGCATGGTCGGACTAAACTCATCGCTATCTCCCCAGTCAGTGATGATATTACGAATCGGCATCTGATTGGAGTTTGCGTAGGTAAAAAAGCTCACGGACACATGCTTGGCTCCCACTCCTTCAATATCTCCTCCATCCTGATCATTTACAGAAAACGCATCATCACTTCCTTCTTTACATTTCGTCCCAAGACATTGTCCAAGCGAAACAACCGTTGGTGGAGTTGGTTGATCCATGTCGTCGCCTGTTTTTCGAACGTCATCCCATTTCCATGATCCTGTAACGGCTGTTGGTTTAAAAAGCAAATCCAATTCATGAATGTTTTTATCGTAAGTTCCCATAGTTTCCTTGTAGGTGTTCGTAATTGCGTTTGGATACCACGCGGTCTTATTGAACGTAAGCAACCGATACGACTTTGCGAACAACGATTGAATTTTTTTCGCAGCTGTCTCTTTTGATTCATTACCCAATGTTTGAAAACTTACCTCGTCACTGAACGGATACACTAAACCAGAGTTAAAATCTAACTTCGTTCTGTAATATCCTTTTGCTTCATCTAATCCTGCGAGTGTTGGCGTAGAACAAATATTTTTACTTCCTTCTGTATCAACTTGAACTTGCGTAAAACTATTTCCTTCTTGACAGGTGAGTAAACGATGAGGTGACGGATCGCTCACATTGGTTATTTTCGAATCAAGAGGCAAGGCACTCCCAAAAATAGGTGGGGTTGTTTTCACGCTGTATCCTGGAATTTGCGTATAACATCCGCTATATGCCGTGTGCGCTTCACTCCATTTGCCGGAATTCATGTAATAGATATCTGTGCCGTTATGACTTGCCGTTGGACCCGTTCCTGAAGATGATGCTTTAAAATCTCCAACTTTGGGCACCACACAATCTTTCTTCGAGCCGTCTGGCGCAATCTTGAATGAACCCTTTGGAACACAGAAATAGGGATAGTCGTTATCCTCGAATGTATGTTCACACATGCCGAGAGCTTCACACGGCCCAAGAATCGCGAATTGATTTGCCGCGCAATTGACGTCACTGTACGGATTATCGTTATCAACACCGCCACATTGTGTCCAGCCGCCTGTTTCTGCGCACGCAACTCCGCCAATGCCTATCCCTTTTTCACTGGCAACGTGATAACTCCCACTCTGCCAAACACGATTAGTCCAAGCCGCGTTCGAGTCACTCTTAGAAGCTGTAGCAACCTCAACGAGCGATTTACAAGCTGGATAAGCGATCGTTGAGGGAAGTTCACCTCCTACGACAAAATTTTGATAACTGGTTGAATCCTTAAAAATACCTTTCACTTGACAGTCCTCATAACTTCCTAATCCTGTACGAATACCCGTCCACGAAGGACCTGTGACATCACGAAGGAGATAGGTGTCGACATTGTTAAATTTCCCAACAAACCAATTTTCTGTTTTGGATTTTACAAAGGAACTTTCAGTTGGTATTTCACAAGGTTCTCCTTTGTCAGTTGGTTTTCCGGTAGCGTCTTTTGTGTGAAAAGAAAACTTTGGAACACAAAAGTATGGCCAGTCATCGTCTGCTCCTCCACACCAATAATTGTCCTCATCATCGTCTTTTGCGGGAGCGGCATCACCGCAACCAGCGAAAACGGCAAAATAGCCGGTTGGACAATACATATCTGAGCCGATTCCATCTGTACTAAAATCCTCTGGTGTCACAAATGTATTATCGCCTCCATTGCCATCTTGACACTCTTCACTTTGCGTTTCCGAACAATACACTCCAGTCATTCCGATATCATACGCCAAGCCAATCTCCGCGCAGTACAAAGCCTGTTGCGGCTCAAATCCTGCGCTTGTAAACTTCGCGTACAAATCTGTCGCGCCTGTGAGTTGATCAACTGGCAACCATGTCAAACAGGCCTGATCTTTTGTTTCATTGGTGCTTCCGTACAGCTGAATCGCGCTGTCACGTTCGATGCAATAACCTTGCCAACCGATCATGGTTTCTTTTTGTGTCAAACGCAGACACGTGCCAACATCACTGCCGGTTTTTCCTTCCTCTGCCGGCTTTGAACAGGTCTCATCAGAAGTGCAAATATGTCCTTCATACGGTCCACCGGAACAGAATCCATCTGGCAAATCCTCCTTCTGCGTACTTTCGGATTGATATCGCGTAAAAACACCCTTGCCGTATTCCACTTTATCGTAACTACAATCACACTGCGTAAGTACGCCATTTTCATCAACCGCGCACGTTTTGGAATCTTGATAGCCACTTGCAAACGTATACGGCACAGACCAAGACTGGCTTGGTGTAGGACTTGTGTCAAAACCTGTTTGTGGCGCAGTTTTTGTCCCTCTTGCCGTTGTCCATTCTTTCACAATCTTCGTTGGATACGGCGAATCAACCTCCGGATATCCACGACACGACTCTCCTTGCGCTGTTGCCATTTTGAGTGGATCCGCAAAGCCGTTCTGTGGTTCTACATCCACAATGTTGGTCAGACACCGATTGTTAAAACAACTTCCGGTCGCTGTTGTCGCCGATGGAACACAGGCTTGAGCCAACGTACAACCGTTTGCGGGAGCGGAACCCGAACCGCACTTCTGCGGACCAAGCGCTTGATCCACACAAACATTCTTCACAGCGTCACAGATAAACGTTCCCGGACAATCGGACTTTTGTGTACAGGAACAATCGTTATTGAGACATCCTGACGTGCCGGGTGAAGCTGTCTGCTGACACGATCCAATCGCACACATCTCTCCTGCGCAATCATCACTTGATGAACACGCCACGCCAGTATCTGCTCCCTTATCATCCAAACAAGTTCCAATCTGACAACTCACTCCTCGCGCAAGCTTTTCGCTATCACAAGGTCCTGCGTTGTAAACCAATCGAAAATCTTTTGGCGCTTGTTTGCATTCAACGCCATCCCCAAATTGTTCGGCGCATTCATCGTTTGTCTCACAAGGAATCACCGCTCCTGTTGCAAACGGTTTGTCCCCATTCATACACACCTTCTCCGGATTCACATTAAACTGATCGTACAACTCAACCGGCAGTTGATTTGGAATCGAGTATCCGGAAAGTTCTGTTCCGTTCCATGTGACATCGCGTTTGGAATAATCCGCACTCGTCAAAATTTGCGCGGAGCGTGGTTCATAATCTGTACACAACGACTCTTGTCCAACCGATCCTCCTTCGACACACAAATCCACAGAATCACAAATCTGTTCGTATTTGTTGTTTTGCTCATTCCAACTCGTGCGATAGCTGTCGCACGCGAGCCATCCGGAACAACTGCGATCACGCGCCACTTTTTGAACGAGGTTTGAATCGTTTGAAAGTTTATGATTGGATACAAAACATCCATTTGACACTGCGGGCTTCCCATTTTTTGTTGTGAGCGTTGGACAATCTTGAACGGTTAAACAAGATCGCTCTCGATAGGAAGAATACGTAGACGTCGTTTCCACAAGCTCACTCATGTTTGTGACAATCACATCACCCGCGTCCAACACATATGAACAGCGACTGTTACACAACTTCACATCCGTACTTGAGAGTCCCAACTTCGCTTTGTCATCTTCCGAAACAGTATATTCTCCGCCTCCCACAACCGTACAACTCACCGGATCCACGAGCACGTTTGGCGAACGTTTCAGTAAAACGTCGGCATGCGTGGAAAGCAGGTATGTCGCGCTCGCGTTGTACTTCAAATCAGAACTGCTTGTGTTGTTGAACAAAGCGCAACCTTCTTTTTGACTCACCTGTCCGTTACACGTATTCGTTTCCGAAACAGACTGCGAGCTTAATTTGTCGTTGTTCAAGAAGTAATAGGACTTCGCATCAACAACATCCTCAAACTCCGTACACAAATTCTGATCGTTTGGACACGACGCGACCCATCCGTCGTAGTTCTTGTCGCCATTTTGCCAAATCGAGGCATGATCGCCTCCGGTGATATACGTTGGATAACAAGGATCGCTGGTTCCTGTCCTAAACCATCCTTCAAACTTCTTCTTGTTAATTTGAACGTCTGTTTTATATTCGCACGTCTTTTTCAGTGGATTTTTAAAATAGTAATTTCCGTTTTTCGTGGACGCGAATTCTTCACAAAATAACGCTTCATTGTCACATAACAACGTTTCGTATTCTGCCGGCGTGTTCAGAATATACGCGCTTTCAAAACTCTCTACTTTTTTGAGATCCTGTGAAAACTTTGGTTTTCCAACTTCCTGACAGCCGGCCACTGTCGAGGAACAATCCGCTTTGCCGTCATCAACGATGTAAACGGGACGGTCACCTGGTGTCATAACGGCTTCCGGACCGTACACGATTCCAAATCCAACTCCGACTGCCGGTGGATTGGCTGGTGTTTTATCAAGTGGCAACAAATTTCCGAACGTTCCATCGTAATCAAACGTACAGTAAGAACGTCCGGTTGTGATCGTACAATACTCAACACCGTTTACGGTACATGCCGTATTTTGCGAAACAAGATAGGCCGGCTTTGTCTTAGTGACTTCCAAATCTCCATTCGCAGCCGTCGCACAACGCGCATTAGACACTTGTGCGTATGTCGACTTCGATTGAAACGTTTGATAGAACGCGGAACATCCAACCACTTTCTCCGAACACAAATTCGAGAATTGATACAAATTCTTTGTGTCGCCCTTCTTATTTGTGAAATCCTGACAACCAAGATAATACTGCGGTGAAGAAACACCATTTGGCGTACTGTCACACGTCGCTGGCACGACCCATGAATTCTTGATGACCGTCACATTTTCCTCCGCTTGTGTGAGAACGATGTTATCAATGTAAAAACTCGCGTTTTGTGTTGTGGTAAAAAGAAGTCGCGTATTTTTATTGAATGCTGTGCCGGAAGTATCAAACGGACCTAAATGATGAACCTGCCAGCCGCCCGTAAGCGCCACAGGATTTCCAATCGTTCCGACTCCCTCAAAAGCGGCTGTAAGCGTGCCGGAACCTTTCGCCCAAAACTCAAGCGTAAACGTTTTGCCTTTCACCAGTTTGTTCACAAGCGTTCCGCAACTGGACTGATCTTTCGAAATCACACAATCCACACTTCCATTTTTTCCAAGATCAATTTCACAACCGGCTGAAGTTACTTTATGACCAACGGATGCTGTGTCAAAATTCGTACAGGTGGTTTTGCTTGTTGTCGTTGTTCCTGAATCAGGTATAAACGTGATTGTGTCATCCGCATTGTTCAAAAATACGCGTGTCGTGGCAAATCCACCTTCTCCGGAGCCGGAAACCACACGCAAAGAATGTCCTCCTGTTGCGATAGATTCATTGCTCATGAGCAATGGTTTATCTGCCGCTAAACTGCCAAATGGCACAAATCCTTCATACGAACCGTCTTCAAAATTTTCGGTGAACAGCTTGGCAGAATTTTGTCCTGTTCCGCCTGTATAGGCACGACATCCGTTTTGCGTGGCCGGACAACTAAGACTTTCAGCGGCGAGTCCAAAATAACGACAAAATCCGACGTCTTTGTCCCAGTATCCGCCGGATCCCTGACAATCTGATTCAATGGATTGATCTTTTCGGTACGGCAAACACTGATCGCTCACCGTGACGGTATCGGAAAATAAACGATAATGAACATTTCCTGCCGTATCAAAAAACTCTCGGCAATCATTATTGGTAAAAATATCCTCATGCGCGTTGCAAGTCGGATCATTCACAACGCTCGTAAGATGTGTTCCAACTTCATCCTCACAAACAAGTTCCGTTTTTGAACTCACATCCCATTTCGTACACGGCGCTTTGCCAACGTTCTTTTCGGATCCAATCGTATCAGAATCTCCTCCACTTGACTCAAGCAAAACCCAAGATCGTAGCTGATATCCTGCGTTATCCTCTCCTTCCCACGTAAAAAATGTCGCACTTTGTTTTGACGGATCCACCGCGCTCGTCATTTGTGTCGTGAGACACGCGCGCAAATTTGTGTAATGCGCGATGCTCTCTCCTCCCTCTGTGGAAGAAGCAAGATTGGTGAAACTATCACAGCCAACATATTGCTCAGAACAGGCGGTCGCTTTGGTAGGAATGAAATAGACGGGAAAATGAGCGATATCAAAGCCGGAAGGAGTGGCTTCCTGTTTGTAAGCTTCGTAACCTGTACATTCTGCCGGACAAGAATCAAGCGCGCCGGCGATGGCTGGAATGGGCGGATTGCCATTTTTTGGCGTATACAAATCACAACCAACATCTTGTGGAGAACACATTTGTGCATAAGATTCGCACGCGCCAGAATCCGTCACAGAGCCTTTGCAACCAAGATAATCCGGCGCAACTTTTACAAACTTTGCATTTTGACCGCCCTCTAACCCTTCGACAAAATTTGTTCCACTCTGAAGCGCTGGCTCAAGTTGAATCGCGTCGTAACGCATCGATCCGGTTCCGGGAGAAACAGAAAGTTGAATTTGTTTTGTGAGAGCTGGCGTCGTGAATGTACAAGAAAAACGCTCCCAATCATGGGTCGTTAATTTCCCTGTGGTCACAATCTCATTCGTTGGTGTCAACGTACAGCCGGAGGAAAGCGAAAAACCCGCGGAAGAAAGCGCGGTGATTTCATCGTCTAAAAGTGTGATATTCACGCTTGCATAATTCCCCGTGTTTGCATCTTGCGTGGCAAAATAACTGACAGTATAAAACTGATTTGGCAACGCATAAAAATATTGTGTCAGTTTCTTGTTGACCCCCGTGGAAAGAGACAGCGAATTTTTTCCGCGCGCGGCTGATAGACTGCTGTTCATGTTCACCTCGGTTTTGGTGAAACCTTCCAGTAACCAATCATCCGGCAAATCATCCTTATTTTCATCCTGCTCAAAACTTGGATTTGAAACCATGTTCAATGTTGCCCCATCGACCGGAATCATTTCCGCACATCCGCCATCCGAAGCCGAACAAGACTTCGCACTTCGCGTCACATACAGGCGATCTTCATAGGAATAGCGTGCAGGCGAAGTTCCATAAATTTTACGCGTGCTGATCGCGCCAGCAGAGGTTTGATATTGCGAATCCGCTTCTCGATCTTTTGTCACATACGCCTCGTTTGGCAAAAGCCACTGACCGTCGCCTTTTGCATCAAGTGTTTTGTTCGTGCGATACCACTGACAACCAGCATTATCTTGACCACACACACTAAAATCAACCGTATTGATTAAATACGAACCTTTTTGATTACTCGTTGTGCCGGTAAATGCAAAACATCCGGCGTACTTTTCAGAACATGCATCGCCCCGAAATCGCCAAACGTTTTTTTCCTCCACACAATAGCCAAACCCTTCTGTACATTTTCCATTTCCATCTTCTCCAAGACAACTTGGTGTATCTGCACACAAACTTTGTCGTCCGGGACTCAGTTGCGTAAGTCGAATTTCACCATTCACAACCGCGCGACATTGAGTCTCTGGATATTTGAGCACCCAGTTTGGATCAATGAGATGACAAAATGGATGAGTTGAGTCAATCGAACCGAATTGATTACAGTTGTTAAATTCATTGATGATGGTTTGCAACGTTTTTGGCGATGAACCCTTGTTGGCAAGAGCGGCAAGTTCCCAACCGATTGGGATTACACGTGCTTTGCGAAGTTTAACAAGGTTGGCGTAGCAAAAAGCATGGTCGTAACAAAATGGATCTTGATTCTTGACACGATCTTCTGAAGAATAAAGCGACCAGTTGCCATCAATGAGACCTTCATTGATGGCTTCCTGAACCGTCAAAGCAATGCCTGATTGACCACGCGAAACGGCGGAAAGAAACTTTGAGTCCATCACACAATTATTAATCCCTCGATTGGCAACGCCTTGCGGAGGACACACCACAAACTCCGTAAGTGCATTATAGGATGTCTGTGCAAATGGAAGCGCAACAAAAAGACTGGCCAAACGCTCTTTCTCGCTTGACTGATCGTTCTGTGCAAGCGCTTCCACGTTAAACGGATCAATTTTTTCTGAGGAAGGTTCGAATAAACCTGTGTAAACTTTATTGAGAAGTTTGGAGAGAAGTGTGTTGGTAAACGTAGAAGCGGCGATCGTGGCAAGCCCACCTGCCGCACTTCCCCAACTATCGCTTGCCTGAATGAGTGTCTTGGCATCAAGTTGGGTGGAATTTCCCTGAATGAGTTTCGAGAGAAAATCTTGCTCGATCGCACCTGGAGGAGTGGTGATCTTTCCCGTCACCGGATCCTTCACCGGTTTAAAATCTCTGGTAAAACGTGCATTCGCTTCAAGCTGTTTTTTTTCTCCCACCGCTCTTGAAATTTCGTTATTAAGTTTGATGGAAGCACTCAACTCATTTCTTCCAGGACGAAGTGACTCCGCGAATTTAGAAAGAATGGCTTGACTGGCCTTGTCCGGATCACTGATTGTTGAATACACTTCAGAAGTAAAACTTCCCCAGTTATTGATAACTTCGTTAATGTCACAACGTGGTTTTTTGTTTGGTTGATATTGTTGTTGAAGCCCGATCGCAAGTCCAAGCGTAAAAATGGATCCGGAAGGAGCGCAGATATCGAACTTTGTGCCAAGCGCTTCGTTTGCGCCATCGTTGAGTTCTTCAACCGCTTTTCCCGCAATCTCAAGACCAAAATCACTCCATCCATCCACGGCAGATTTACCATAAAAAAGAGAATCCTGACCGGGACCACCTGTGGCAACCATCACGGCTGATTCATAAGCAAGACGATTCACCACAAATTGTGAAACATCCAAAAGTCCTTGAACGAGCGCCAGTTTCCAAATGGGAATGATCACTTTCTCTTCCACTGTTTTTGAAACACCTACAATACTTTCCTGAATACCACAGCCTAAGCCTGTCCCCAAAACCGTCGTATCACAACCAGGCATTGCTTCATAAGCTCCAATCTCAAGGTTTGTACTTACACCAAGTGAAAGCGCATTTGCTTGTGTAATATTAAAAAAAAGTATGCCAAATAATCCAATACCAAAAACCATCCCAATTCCAGAAAAAATCCATCGCTTTTTGTTGAATGACGTAAGTGCCATACATTATTCCACGACAGCCTTCTCTTCGACAGGCGCGTCAAACGCGCCTTTTTGTGAGGCATCATTAAGTGTATCTGTAAAAAATTTCATGAGCGTTTCATCGTCAATTTTATCCAGTTCTTCTTGAGAAACACCCGATTTCAAAAGCGCTGAGCGAATTTCCTCAATCGTTGCTTGCTGAAAAAACTTCTTTAAATCTTCCGGGTTTTGAAAATCTACATCACTGGATGAAAGAATAGAGGCCGCATCTCCAAACGCTCCAACAAGTCCGGAAACCGCATCTTTTTCAGAAACGGCATCATCTCCCGTTAATTCTTCACACGTTGAATCCTTTGGACAGTTTGGGTCATTGTTTGAAAAAATTTCCGTTTTGTCGTCGAATGTATCCGAATCAGAGTCGGCAAGATAGGGACTTGTTTTGTACACAGAGAGTTCATCGTAGTCTGTGAGACCGTCTTGATCTGTGTCACGTGTCTTCGACGCCTCAAGTTCTTTCGCCTCACGCTCAGAACTGGTCGTGAATTTTTCTCCGCTGAGATAATTCGCGATCTGTAAATCAAACGGGCGATTAATGTTGACACCAAACGATCTGAATCCCAATAAAATTCCTCCAAACCCTAGAAATAACAAAAGACCAAAAGCAACCTTTTGCTCTAGGGTGAGGGCCCGAGGCTCGCGAGTCGCAACACGCTTAATGGGCATAACAGATTCATTATATCAAAGTGAATGGCAAAGCCCTAGGGATAACTTAACGGAATTTTGGGGTCAGACCCGGACAACGGACTTTTTCAATTGATGAGAAGACATATTAATTGAGAGCCTGATCCATTGTTCAAGGGTTAAATTTTCTGCGCGGATTTTTGGATCGAGGTCGAGTTCTTTGAGTGCGACAACAGCGCGTGGCCCTAAATTTGTCTTAAGTTGTTTGCGTTTCGCGGAAAAACCACGTTTCGCAAGCGAGATTACGTGCTCTGGATGTTGTCCTGCAAGCGATGGATGACGGGCATCGTACAAATCAAACTTCACCACAGCCGAATCGACTTTTGGAATCGGCCGAAACGCTCCTGCTTTGACGGTCGTTACGCGATGACACGATGCGTACAATTGACACACAACCGAAAGAAGACTCATGTCTGGTGGAACCGCCGTGATCCGATCCGCCACTTCACGTTGAAGCATGAGAATCATTTGCGAAGGACGCGGCGAGGTCGTGAGAAAATGTTGGATCACAGCAGAAGTGATGTTATAAGGAATGTTCGCGATGAGTTTGTATGGGGAAGTAGCAAGTGGCAAGTAGGAAGTAGAAAGGACATCGCCGTGAATCAATGTGATTTTCTCACCAAACTCTTTTTCGAGTCCGGAAATCAAATCGCCATCTGCTTCGATGGCGATCACGCGCGCTCCCGCGCTTTCGAGTGCTCGTGTGAGAACTCCTGTTCCAGGACCAATTTCAAGCACAGTCTCCCCTTTTTGAATATCTGCCGCCTGAATAATTTTGGTAACAACGGTTTGATCAACAAGAAAATTTTGTCCAAATATTTTTTTCGCGCGTGGAATCATAAAACAATTTCTCCCTGACGAAGAATAATCAATATCCCATTTTGTTCCGTCACAATCGTTGAAGGAATATGGTGCGGAAGCAAACCTTCATCTAAATAAAAATCCGGTTGAAGCAAACGCGTGTCGAATTGCACATGGATGGAAGCCACGTCGTAACAAGTTGCCTGTCCGGTGATATTCGCGGACGTCGCCACAATCGGCGCGCCAAGTTGTACGGAAAGCATACGAGCCGTTTCGTGAGAACTCACCCGTATCGCTACCGTTCCTTCGCGAATCACTTCCTGACATAACGTCGTATTGGTGCGAATAGGAGTCACAATCGTGAGCGGTCCTGGCCAATAGCGCTCCGCAAGTTTTTTGAGTTGTGGCGAAAGAATAATTTCTTTTTCTGCCATCGTCATACTTCCTGCTACAAGCGGTGGAGTTTTCCATCCATCTCTTCCCTTGATTGCCATCAACCGAGAAACCGCATGTGCATTGGTAGCATCCGCCGCGAGGCCGTAAGCCGTCTCTGTTGGAAACACAACAACCCCTCCGGTTTTCAGAGTCTCCACAGCTTTTTTGATATCCTCTTCAGTCTGCATATGACATATTCCCTCCCACCTTTCCCCTCAGCTTCCCCAACTTCTCTATCTTCCTCAGCTTCCTCAACTTCCCCAACTTCTCTATCCTCCCCAGCTTCTCCAACTTCCTCTGATACTCTACTTCCTGCTCGCAAACCACTTTACCGTTTTCTCCAGTCCTTCCTCTAACTTCACCGTTGTTTCCCATTCAAGTTCTTTCCTCGCTTTCGCAGAATCAAGTGCGGAACGCATCACTTCTCCAAGACAGGCCGACACATGCACTTCCTTTTTCTGAGCTCCTGTGAGCTTATTGATTTTTCGAAAAAGTTGCACAACGCTCGTTTGAATACCAGAGCCAATGTTATACAGACCCGTCACGTTTTTTTCCATCGCCAACAGATGCGCTCGTGCAATGTCACTGACATAAACATAATCGCGCGTTTGTTTTCCTTCTCCGGTGATGACCGGCTGTTCACCGCGCAATAGTTGTTGGGAAAATTTACAAATGACTCCCGCATATCCCCCACTCTCGGCTTGTCTTGGACCATACACATTGGCAAGTCGAAGGACAACGGTCGGCATCCCATGAATCCGATGTTCAAAATTCATGTACATTTCCGCGGACCGCTTGGCAATGGCATAGGGTGAAATGGGATCAACGGGTGTGCGTTCACTATAAGGAGGTCGTAACGTATCTGAATACATGGCTCCTCCTGTGGAAGTAAGCACAAATTTTTTCACACCGACTTTCGCAGATGCATGCGCCACATAAAGTGTTCCCATGATATTGACCGTTGCATCCGCAGGCGGATCTGCCACAGAGGAACGCACATCAATAAGCGCGGCCAAATGAAACACGACATCTGGTTTGATTTTTGCGATAAGTTTTCCGATCTCAGGACTGAGAACGGACATTTTAAAAAATGTCGCATTGGGATTGAGATTGGATTTTTTTCCACTGGATAAATCATCAACGACATACACCTTAATACGACGAGCCACAAGAGCATCAACAAGATGAGAACCGATAAATCCAGCTCCACCGGTCACAAGCGCGATGTTGTATTTTTTGGGCATAGGGGGGGATCGTAGCAATAACTGCTACTTACTACTCATTTTAAACCTCAAATACGCTTCCATAAATGGTTCCAGTTCGCCATCCAATACGGCTTCTGCGTTTGTTGTTTCATATTGTGTCCGATGATCTTTGACGAGCTTGTATGGATGTAAGACATACGAACGAATCTGATTTCCCCACTCCGCCGACTGATACTCGCCCCGCAGTTCCTGTTTCTGCTTGGCTTGTGCATTTAATTCTAACTGATGCAGTTTGGATTTCAAAACCTTCATCGCCGTTTCTTTATTTTGCATTTGCGAGCGTTCATTTTGGCAAGAAACGGAAATGTTGGTTGGAAGATGAACGATGCGGACGGCTGAATACGTTGTATTCACACTCTGTCCTCCTTTTCCTCCCGCCATAAACGTATCAATGCGCAAATCTTTCGGATCGATTGCGATACTCTCCACTTCCGCGAGTTCCGGAATGACTTCCACCAACGCAAACGTTGTGTGACGCATCTTCTCCGCATCGAACGGAGAAATGCGCACGAGCCGATGCACTCCCGCTTCGGACTTCAAATAACCATACGCGAATCTTCCTTCCACACGAAACGTCACACGTTTAAGGCCAACATCTTCCGCGCGCGATTCATCTAAAATACTCACAGTCCACTCTTTGTGTTCGCTAAAACGCAAAAACATGCGTAACAACATTTGCGTCCAGTCCTGTGCCTCTGTTCCGCCGGAACCGGCATGAATAGAAACAATCGCGGGAAGATTGTCATACACTCCCGAAAAAAGCAGAGCAAATTCAAGTCGCGCGAACTTCCTCTCCAATACGTGTTCTTTCTTATCAATCTCTTCACGGAGGGAATGGTCACTTTCTTGTTCAGCTATTGTCACAAATTCTTCCAGATCATCCAACTCCTTCAAAAATCCTTCCCACACGGCAATCAAGTCACGCAATTCCGCCGCGTGTTTGCTTGTTTTTTTTGCATACGTCGTATCATTCCAAAAATCCGCGCCCGCCATTTCAATTTCGAGCGCGTGCAATGCGATTTTAACGGTATCAAGGTCAAAGACTCCTCCAGGTGTCTTTGGCTTTCACCCGGAGGGCTTGGATTGAATTGAGGGACATAAGCTGTGTGACTTCTGAAAAACGGCGATCTTTCGTCTCACGGGCACCCGTCACGTCGGTCGCGACCGACGTGACCCGTCGACCCCAGTCAACGTAGGCGGCCTACGTCTCCTGGGGCTCGACAGCCCGTTCAACGAAATCTCACCATTTTTCAGAAGTCACAATAAATTTCACGGCTCTAGAATTTTATTCGTTTCGCGTATGCGCCCAGCATGGGCATTTCCCAGAGCTTACCGGCAAACGCATTGATCATTCCTAAAATAATAAGAACAAGAAAAACGATCGAACCGATAGCCCACACAATCTGTCCTAAAAAAGGAACGACGTTGCTCACCCAAAGCACCAGCCAGGCGAGCAGAAGAACGAATCCTTGTTTGCCATGATGCTGGGCAAATGGACTGTTTCGATGAAGCATGAGGGGAAGAATGCAAAGCACACCAAGATAACCGATCGCAGACATGAATTTTTCTGTTTGGGTAGGCATAGGGGGGGAGGGGGGATAGGAAGAAGTTAGAGAAGCTAGAGAGGATAAAGAAGCTAAAGAGGATAGAGAAGCTAGAAGAGCAACGGGTCTAGAATAGCAAAAAAAAGAAAAAATCGCTATGAGGAGCGATTTAAGAAAAGCTTTCTTGGAGTTGACTGAACATGGACTCACTATCGCGCGAGCGCAAAATCTTGAGCAAAATTCCCGGACGATCGAAGCCGCACACGTTTTGGCGCGCCAAATCCTCAATCAGATTGAGATCGAACAACCTTCCAAATCGTTTCACAAGAAGTTGGATATCCTCCCAGTCTTGCAAAGACGGCTGGCGAAAAATCTTTGAGCAAAAGAGAAATTCCGGGCAAACAACCGCCACGTCAAACGTCTCGTCTTGAAAAAACCAAGGAATGGATTGTACACATCGCTTGAGCAAAAACTCTCGCGAACATCCGAGCACACCTAAGTACGCTTTTGTGTGCATCTCGTCAGTGTCAAGATACAACGGTTCGTTGGAAAGAACGATGACATCCATGTCGTGATGAAGACGAAGATGCGTTCCTGTGAGAAGTTCGAGTGCCAATCCACCGGTCAGTACCCAGATCTCGCGATCGAGATCAACGCAAGACTGTGGAATATGCATGAGAAGATCATGGAGATTCTGGAACGTCCCGGATTTTCCACCGAACCAATGAGGAGAGCGCATATAAAGACGCATCCCGAGTACGATCCCCATGTGAATGCGTGCAGAAACAAGCACGCGTTCATTGCGTTTTTCCTTAAGTGCGTTGCGAAGAATAATAACCTCGCTTGCAACGCTCGGTACAGAATCTGCAAATGCACTCAAAAACAGAGAGAACAGTTGCACTCGATCGCCCGTTGCCCTGCGAATGAACTCATGGACAAAATCATAAAGTTCACTCGAACTCTTTCTCTCAAAACCCATACAGACTTGCTCCGCAAAAGATCGATCCCAAATCCCCTCCTCGATCTTCGTCAGAAAAGCGAAAACCTGCATCATCAACTGCTTGAGTTCCCGCGTGAGTTCGCGTGTCTGTGCCTGCCGCGCTTGTCTTTGCAAAGCTCGGCGACGACTATTGGCAATACTCAGTTCCATTGATTCTCCCTCTCTAAAGAACGAAGACAAAATCTACAAGAAACTCATCTGCTTGTCAATCAAAAAAACGGCCCGCCCACGCGTCAACCGTTTCGTCTACTGTCTATTGTCTTTTGCCTTCCAACTTCTCTATCCTCCTCAACTTCTCTCACTTCTTCCTATCCCCCTGCCCCCCTCTCAACCCTCTTAGCCTTCTTCGCCATCTTAGCCCTCCTCCCCTCTAATACATCCCCATTCCTCCACCACCCATTCCGCCTCCATGTCCGCCATGAGCTTCCGACTCTTCTTTCTTTGGAATATCGGTAATCGCGGCTTCTGTGGTAATAATCATAATCGCAATAGACGCGGCATTTTGAAGTGCAAAACGTGTCACTTTCGCCGGATCAATCACACCGGCCACAACCAAATCTTCGTACACATCCGTTTGCGCGTTGTAACCAAATGCGCCTGTTCCATTGCGCACTTTTTCTGCCACAACAGAACCATCTTTTCCGGCATTCTGTGCAATCGTGCGAAGTGGTTCTTCCAGTGCGCGGCGAAGAATATCGAGTCCGATACGCTCATCACCAACAGCAGAAACGCCATCAAGCGCGGTAATAGAACGAATCAGTGCCACTCCACCGCCAGGCACAATCCCCTCTTCAACAGCCGCCTTTGTTGCTGACACCGCATCTTCGATACGATGTTTCTTTTCCTTCATTTCTGTTTCGGTTGCGGCTCCCACTTTAATGACGGCCACTCCGCCAGAAAGTTTCGCAATGCGTTCTTGTAACTTTTCCTTTTCAAAATCAGAAGTGGCAATGTTAAGTTCTGCTTGCAATTGTTTGATGCGTTCTTCGATGGCTTGTTTTTCCCCATGTCCTTCCACAAGTGTTGTGTGTTCTTTATTCGCAACAATCTTTCGTGCTTTTCCAAGTTCCGCCAGCGTCACATTTTCCAATTTGAGTCCAACCTCATCTGAAATAACTTTTCCGCCTGTGAGCACGGCAATATCTTGCAACATGGCTTTACGACGATCTCCAAACCCAGGAGCTTTAATAGCAAGTGTGTTAAAAATTCCTCGAATCTTGTTTACCACGAGTGTCGCAAGCGCTTCTCCATCCACATCGTCCGCAATAATCACCAACTCTTTCTTTCCCGTTTGCGCAACTTTTTCAAGCACGGGGAGAATATCTTGCACGGAACTGATTTTTTTATCGGTGATGAGAATATGCGCGTCTTGATATTCCGCTTCCATGCGTTCTGTATTGGTAATCATGTACGCGGAAATATATCCTTTGTCGAACTGCATTCCTTCGACAACTTCAACATCCACGCCAAATGTTTGTGATTCTTCAACGGTGATGACGCCATTGTTACCAACTTTTTCCATCGCTTTTGCAATAAGCGCACCGATTTCTGCATCGTTTGCGGAAATAGAGGCAACTTTTTCAATCTCTTCTCCTTTGATGGGAGTCGCGATTTTGTTCTTGATTTCAAGGACAATCGCTTCGACGCCTTTTTCAATTCCTCGACGAAGCCCCTGAGGATTTGTTCCTGCGGAAACGTTTCGCAATCCTTCCGCGATCAATGCTTGAGCAAGCACGGTGGCAGTGGTCGTTCCATCTCCGGCGACATCATTGGTTTTACTCGCAACTTCTTTGACAAGCTCCGCGCCAAGGTTTTCAAATTTATTTTCAAGCTCAATTTCCTTTGCAACGGTCACGCCATCTTTCGTCACTGTTGGCGCTCCGTATCCCCGGTCTAAAATCACATTACGTCCTTTTGGACCAAGAGTAATCTTCACGGCGTTTGCCAATTGATCAACTCCGCGCTTAAGCGCGGCTCGTGCATCTTCATTGAAAGCAATTTGTTTGGGCATAAAAGAAGGGATGAGGAATTAAGAAGTAGGAAGTAAGAATGAAGAATTTATTCAACAACAGCCATCACGTCTTCCATTTTAATGATGAGAAATTCTTGTCCTTCGACTTTCACTTCATCAGGCGCATATTTTTTAAAAAGCACTGTCTGTCCCGGCTTCACATCCATGGCGCCGCGACTTCCATTTTCCAATTCTCGTCCCGGTCCAACGGAAATAACTTCTCCACGTTCCGCGCGTTCCTTACTGACAGTATCTGGAATAATGAGTCCAAAGGTGGACTTTTCTTCAGCTGAAACAGCTTTCACAATGATGTGGTCTGAAACGGGTGTCAGTTTCATAAAGTGATGTGAGGACTTTTGAAAAACGGCGATCTTTCGTCTCACGGGCACCCGTCACGTCGGTCGCGACCGACGTGACCCGTCGACCCCACTCAACGTAGGATGCCTACGTTTCCTGGGGCTCGACAGCCCGTTCAACGAAATCTCACCATTTTTCAAAAGTCCTCGAGGTTTATTAAAAATGAAAAATGCTTAGCAGTCTCATGGTAAGAGTGCTAGCGTGATCATTTTACGTATTAAAAAAACTGTGTCAAGGGTTGTCCGTGGACCATTTTAACAGACACGCGAAGACAAATGCGCACAGAGCAAGTCCGCTCCAGAATGACCAGAGATAATGATCGAAGAGACTCAATACAAGAAGCAAAATACTCAAACTAAGTGCGAACATTCCCTCTGCGCGTTTGGCGACTTGAGTGCTCACCTGATCCACACGCAACAAAAGATACAAAAACGCCAACAATCCAACAACGCCAAGTTCCGCGAGTAACAACAAGAAAACGTTGTGAATCGGTTGATAAGACCACACGTCCTTTTTTGGAAAAACTTCGGCCAATGCAAATGGATAGGCACCCGGACCAACGCCAAAAAATGGGTTGCGTCGCAGGACATCTTGAAACTGTTGGTATTGAGACACGCGCTCCTCGAACGAAATTTTTTCCAGACGTGAAGTTGATTCAAAACGAGAAAAAACGTGCGCGTGGAAAATACCTGTTGTGATGAAAATGGTAAGGAACCCAACAACGACAAAAGGAATGGTATGACGAGGCAAGGATCGTTTTCGAAAAATCATCAGACCGATCACACAAAAAAAACCGATAGAGAGCGCGAGCCATGCACTGCGTGAAAATGTCAGAAGAAGCGTGGAAAGAAGCAGTATGAGTGCAATCGTAAAAAGAAAACGCGCGCGTTTGGATTGAATGAAACGAATCCCCCATCCCAGAAGAAAAATCCCGACGGCTAAATAGCCACCAAAAATATTTGGATGTGAGAACGATCCGTAGGCGCGTAACAGCCGACTCGTTTGCGTTTCCACAACCGCCGTTCCAAGAACAGATGCCTCCTGCGACGCGATCCCGAGCCATGTCGACGCGGCAGATAAACCAGTCAACACTTGAACCCATCCGAGCAAAGCGGGAATAAAAAGTCCGATCACAAATGAAAAACACACGTGACGAATATTCGTTCGTTCATCACACAACGTCAGAAATAAAGAAATCGCAAACAGAACAGATAAAAGATGAGAAAGTCCAATCTGAAAAAACGACGTAAAAGTGAGTGAAAAAAAGACTGCGGCAAGAAAAAAATAGAGCGCTTGAATCACACGACTGAATTGCGGTGGAATCTGCGGTCGTCCTCGCAAAATGACCACAAGTAAAAGAAGAACTTCCGTGACATACAGTGAACCTGTTCCGTACGGGGAAATCGCATCGGCGATGGACGCGAACCGAAAAGCAAGATGCGTTTGCCAAGGGAGTAAAAATAAGACGAGCAGAAGAAGTCTATTTGCCAAAACGTTTTTCATAAGTGCATCGCGTATGTTTCCTGAAACTGTCGAAGAAAAGATGCGCGACGATCGTTTTCATGAAACTTCAACATGTCATCCGTCACGACCACGCGTGAATCCTTATTTGCCAGCGCTCGTAATGAAGACGGAAGACGATTGAGTTGAAAAAAACGAAAGAGCGGTTCTAAAAAGGACCACTGAAACGGGAAAAGAAAAACGCGACAGCTTCGATGGAGTGGATGCGTCACTCGCGGTTGCGCGTTTGGCAAAAAATGCGTTGCCCAGCGATTGAGGGAAACGAGTTCTCCAAAGACCTCTTCACGATCAAACAATGGCACCATTGATTTCACCCAATACGCCAAATAATAATCATCCTCATTCCACTTGAGAGCTTCAAGTTGAAGAGCATTTTTGGTGACAAAAAAACTAAAACAAAATGGATCGGACACAGGTGTTTTTATCTGTTGGGAAGGACGATTTCCAAAAAACAAAAAGGGGAGAACAAGAAAAAAACGGCTGGACCAAATTTTTTTTGACTGTGTGACGATGAATAAATCAATATCGCTTTCAGAAGTGGTTGTCCACCACGCAAGCGAATTCACCGCGGCAATCGCGCGTACACCGGGAAGACACTTGAAAAATGAACACGCGCGACGCAATTTTCGATATTTGCGCATGCCATCTAAAAATTGCTTGCGCCGCTGCGATACGAGCGAATAGGGAGTTTCTTGTTTGAGAGTATAAAATCCGTCGCTCGTAGAAAAACGCTCAAAAAGCCACGAACTCTGTGTAAGGACAGAGTCCACTTCTGATAAATCATAGGGGCGCTCAGGTTTGAGCAACCATTTCCAAAGCTCAAATCGCGTGAGGGGATGAGAAAAAACCGAAAACCAACAAAGGGTTCGATACACGGCCAGTTCCAAATCCGTCGGATGCTCCATATCTCCCCATCTTACACCTGTTTTTCTTTCTTCTTTCGAAAGACGATCATCTGTTGAACGATGGAAAAAATAGTAATAGTCACCCAGTAAAGTGCAAGGCCTCCGGGAAAACGCGCACCAATCAGGACGGTCATGAAAGGCATCATGTACATCATGGATTTATTCATCGAAGCAAGCATGGTTTCATCCTTTGCTCCCTCTTTGGCCACCGCGGGAACGTTCGGTTTTTTGTGCATGAGCATGCGCATCTGAAAAAACTGAAAAATACCGGCAATTACCGCGAGTCCGATACTGGGAACTGCCAGATCAACAAATCCTAAAAAGAATTTCTGAAGAACTCCTGGATTGTAAACGAACGGATAGAGCATCTGAAGCGCGTCCGATTTGAATCCTTGCAAAAGCACGTGATAGAGAGCGATCAAAATGGGAAATTGAATGAGGATTGGTAAACACGAAGAAAGTGGATTGACTTTTTCTGTTTGATACAACTCCATCGTCGCTTTTGCCAAAGCTTCTTTGTTGTCTTTATGTGTTGCTTTAAGTGCATCCATTTTTGGTTGCAACTCCTGCATGGCCTTTTGAGAACGAAGCGTGGAATTGTTGAGTGGCCAAAGAACAAGCTTAATAATGATGGTCAAGGCAATAATCGCAAACCCCATGTCCGCTCCCGGAATAATGTTATAGAGAAAAACCAACAGGTTGAACATCGGTTGAACAAGGAACGTGTTGAAAATATTGCCCATAATTTTTATGCTGTTTTTGTACTTGCAATTTCCTCAACTTCCCCAGCTTCCCCAACTTCTTTAGCTTCCCCAGCTTCTTTAGCTTCCCCAGCTTCTCCAGCTTCCCCAACTTCTTTCCCCCCAACTTCTTCTGCCTCTCCAGCTTCTTTCTTCACTTCAAGTTCACTGATATTAATCTTCCAGCCGGTCAATCGAGCGGCAAGGCGTACATTCTGTCCACCTTTTCCAATCGCCAAAGAAAGATGTTCCGGAAGAACTTTCACATAAGCCGAATGTTCCGCTTCTTCGAGTCGAACTTCGGGAACTTTGGCGGGGGAAAGAGCGTTTGTGAGAAATGTTTTTGGATCAGCACTCCATTCGACAATATCCACTTTTTCACCCCCTAGTTCAGAAATGATGGTTTGAATGCGTGAACCGCGCTGACCAATGCACGCACCAATCGGATCAATCGAGTCGTCCGAAGTGGTGACAGCGACTTTAGAACGAGAACCCGCTTCACGCGCGACCGCCTTTATTTCAACAAGTCCATCTCCTACTTCCGGAATTTCCACTTCAAACAATTTTCTCACCATTTCATCCGCGGTTCGCGACACCAAAATCTCCGGCCCTTTTGTGGTCAAACCCACTTGGCGAACAAACACTTTAATCCGATCACCGGAATTGTAGCGCTCAAACTGAAGTTGATCTTCCGGACGCATAATGGCCGTCGTCCGACCAACATCCACAAGCACCACACGTCCTTCTCGACGTTGCACAGTCCCATTTAACAACTCACCTTCTTGTTCTTTAAATTCGTTATAAACAACCTCGCGTTCCGCTTCTCGCAATTTTTGCGTGATAACCTGTTTAGCCGTCATCGCGGCCATGCGACCAAATTCTTCCGGTTGAGGAAGTTCGTTGCGCATGATATCTCCAAGTTGACTGCCGTGTTTCAAAATGCGCGCCTCAGAAATCATGATGTCTGTTTTTGGATTGAATCGAGGACCCGTTTCTTCATCAAAGGAAACGGAAGGCAGTGGCTCACCTTTTTTTCTGGCTTCTTCAATTTGGAGCGCGAGCGTTTCTCCTTTTTGACGTCGTTCCTCTTCAAGCCGTTCCATCTCCTCAAGATCAACGTCTTCAACAACTGTCTTAATATCCCACACGAGCATGGAACCATCCGTTGTGTTGAATTTCACTTCCGTGTTTTGATTTTTATCACCAAAATCTTTGCGATACGCCGCGGCAAGTGCGGATTCAATCGCATCAATCACAGCCTCATACGCGAGGCCTTTTTCTTCCACAATTTGTTTAATCGCTTGTTCGATAGGTGAGGACATAGGGGGGTATTTAATAAATGAACCCGTCGTTGTCGACAGGTTCCAATACAGAAAGACTATCAAAATCGATCTGGGATGTCAATCGCCTTTAAATGCGTGATGCGATTTTCCGGAACGGTTTCCATGGCGATCACATCAATGCGCCAAAACTGATTCTCTGCTTGTGTTTGCATGAAGGCAAGCGCGGAGCGAACTAAGTGTTTCAATTTTTGTGGCCCCACACTTTCCTCAGGATAGCCATACGCTCCGGATTGCCGTGCTTTCACTTCCACGAAAACAATCTCATCGGCGTCTTGACAAATGAGATCAATTTCACCAAACGGCGTGCGATATTGGTAATGTAAAATACGAAATCCTTTCTGTTCAAGAAAACGAGCCGCCTGCGTTTCCATCTGTGTTCCATAAAGACGACGAGCGTCTGGCATACGTCTCAGTTTCGTTTACGTCCGGGAAAATACTTCTGTTGTTCTGCCTGTTGTTGCGCGCGTTTTTTCTCTTGAGGAATGGTAACCATCGCGACACGAATGAGACGGGTAATCCACACAATCAAACCGGCCGTCCATAAGACATACCAAAACCGAGCCCCAAACAATGAAATACGCTCAAAACTAAAAAAATACAGCAATACTCCCAGAAATCCCATGGTCAAAAACATCACTCCCAAACGCTCTCCAAGACCACGCATATAGCGATCCTCTGTTTTGTGAGATGAGACAATCCGACAAACGATTCCCAGCACAAACAAAAGCACAAAAAAACCAAAAATAAACTTCCCTGATAAACCACCTACTTCAGCGGATCGCAAGGTAAACCACGCGGCAGGATCTAAAAGATGATCAAACATACGGTAAGAAAATAACGAAAATAAGAACAGAAGTCAAGATCGTTTTTGAAACAACAAACCCCAGTGCTGTGAACCAGCTACAAAACGCTTCATCAGTTGAAAATTTTCACTCACCGCCTGTGACTCAATTTCCTTGGATGGAAGACGTTTTTCGTTTGGAACAATGATCGCGTGTGCGTTCGGTTGCCAATCTATAATGAGCAGTCTTCCGTTTGGCCGCAACAATCGCTGGGCTTCTTTGAAGGCCGCACCCGATTTCAAAAGTGCGTGTCCAACATTCACAAACGAAATAAGATGCAGAGTGTTTGGTGGAATCGTGACGCCCAAGGGCCGTTCAAAATCTCCCCAGACTATTTTCAGATTCGTCAGTCCTTCGAGTTGCGCACGGCTTTGAATGGATTGAAGAGCGGATTTTAAAATATCCACGGCATACACCTGCCCAAGCGGGCCAACGATCTGCGCGGCAGGCAAAACAAAATGCCCAAGCGTACCGGCGCCAAAATCCGCGTAGTGCATATCAAGTGCAAGACCGGCTTCGCCCAACAAGTTTTCTGAATCGAGGAGCGCTCGACCGGATGGAATAAGAGACATATCACGTATTCGTCAAAAACTTCGCAAGCGAAGTGAGAATATCGGAGATGACGTTTGTGGAAATAAAGATACCCAAAAACACCGTGCCGATGCCAAGGAGTTTATAAAAAAATTTTGAACCTCCTGGACCGAATTTATTTTCCGCAAAGGGAATCGATCCGAACCAATCCAAAAATTTATCTTCTTTTGAAACCATGTAGAATCCTAAGACCATCACCAAAAATCCAAGCGGGATACGTAAAAAAGGAGACATAGGTTTTTATAGTGTGATGACTATAGTATAGCAAAAAAACACATGGATATGTTAGCATGAGGTTGTTCGTGGGCGCTTAGCTCAGCTGGTTAGAGCGTCTCGTTTACACCGAGAAGGTCGGGGGTTCGATCCCCTCAGCGCCCACCATTCTAACCACCTTTTTTAAAAAAATGAAAAACTTTTTAGAATTTACAACGTTTGATTATCCAGGTGGATATCTAGAGCAACTTAAGTTTTTACCCGACTCTATTGATGATTTGGGAAAGTTAGTGCGGCTCAACATTATCCATCGTACAACTCTTGAAGCGGGAAATGTCGGAACCAATTCGGACTTACGTTTTGGGGACATGAGAAATATTTCACAATTTCGTCAACCTGACGATGATTATTTAGTGACTGCGGCAGCCATTTAGTGCGAGGCGGATTAATCTAAAAAGTATTTTTCTCGCAACATATGGACAAATTGTGCATGGGTTGCAAGATTCCGATTTCATTATGGGTTCTCCTCAAAATAAAGTTCCTATTAAATGGTCGGCCGAGTTTGCTTATGCGATTGGACTTCTCGTAACTGATGGTTCACTCTCTAAAGACGGACGACATGTCTCTTTTACGTCTAGAGATAAAGATCTCGTGGAAACATTTCAACAAGTCCTTGGGATTAAATTGAACATTGGCAAAACAGGACGAGAGAAAGAGAAAGAAAAACGATACTTCCGTGTACAAATTGGAGATGTGAATTTTTACCGTTTTTTGGAAGACATCGGGCTCATGCCGAACAAAACAAAAATTATCAATGAAATTCAAATTCCAGATATCTATTTTTTTGACTTTCTTCGTGGCCATTTTGATGGGGACGGAAGTTTTTATTCCTATTTCGATCCAAGATGGAAAGCGAGTTACATGTACTATAGCGTTTTTAACTCCGCAAGTGCAAAGCATATTCAGTGGTTGCAAAGAAAAATTGAACAGATGCATAGTATAAAAGGACACATCACCAAAACAAAAGCGCATTCGTGTCTTTCATTAAAATACGCAAAAAGGGAATCAGATATTTTGCTTAAAAACATCTACTATCAAGAGGATTTGCCGTGTCTACAAAGGAAACGCTTGAAAATTTTACAGGCCTTATCTATAATGCCCACGCATTGAACCCATGATGAGTTCGCTCAGTGACATAAGCCCGGGTGGTGAAATTGGTATACACGCATCCTTGAGGTGGATGTGCCGCAAGGTGTGGAGGTTCGAGTCCTCTCCCGGGCACCATAAAAAAGACATCTTCCTTCAAGGAAAGATGTCTTTTTTTAAATAAGAGCTGTTGTGAAGACATGTTGCTTTCCGATGATTACTTTGAGCATCATCGGTTCTATGCCGATGTCGAACCGTGTGCCTTGCATTTCTTGACCGTCGGCGAACAGCTGAATGGGTTTTTCGCTACGAATCGCGAGCGATTGAAACGGCAGGATACTTTGGGTTTTGTGCGTACGACCAAGCCAGCCGGATCGCACAGAGGCATGAATGGTTGCTTCGAGGATACCATCACAAGGATTGGCAATATCCGCGAGGTTTTGTATTTCTAAATTGGCTTGTGAGGTAGCCACGATACGATAATGACCGTCGTTGCACATCAGTTCGGCTTTAAAATTTGGAACAGTGATGCCCGTGATAAATTTACGGCCATTGATAGTGCCTACATCAATCTGTTCGACGCGACGCGCTGAAAGGACGTCGCACGCGGCAACTCCTTGCGGAATCCCGAGCAAGCGTGCCAGTTCATTTTTGGGACCGATCGGAATCAATCCAAGAACCACATCGCTTTCTGAAATCACATCCAAAATTTTTCTCATCGTCTCATCGTTGCCAAGCACAACAACTGTCTTCACGCCGCGCTCAATTTCATCACGAATCATTTCTTCCGCATTACGAAACAACGCGAGACGCGAAATCTTCCCGGCGATTCCGAGATCTGTTAAACGATTTTCAATAAGCAAGAGCTCGCGTTCAAATCGTTTGTGTTCTTGAATGAACTCATCGTAAAGATAGCAATACATGGTATTTTCTACTCTGTTACTCCTTTCCCATTTCCCATACTAATCTTTCCGTTGATCGTCGCACCGGAGGCAATCGACAAATTGGCCGTTTGAACGTCTCCTTCCACAACGGAAGTGGCTAACAATTCAAGCCGTTCTGCAACGTGCATATTTCCCTTCACTTCACCGGCAACAATCGCGGTTTTGGCGATCACATTGGCGTGAATCCGCGCGCGTTCACCAATCGTAAGCGCTTGCGCCGTTTCAAGCGATCCTGTCACCTCCCCGTCAATGATGACATCTCCTTGCGAATGAAAATCTCCTTCTACCTTAACTCCTTGCGCGATAATCGTTTCATGATTGGCGGACTGTGCCATAGATTGATCTTTCTTATGCGTAAACATAGATAACCGAAAGCTTAGACTATTCCCCACCCTTAGACAAGCAGCTGTGAACACTACATTTCTTCAATCAAATCAATCGCCATCAGGGTGAGACCATTTCTAAAAACCTGTTCAACGGCACACATAAGTCCAAGTCGTTGTGCGCTTATCTTCTTGTCTTCTGTCAAAATATGCACATCGTTGTAGTACTCAGAAAATAATTTTGCAAGCCCAAAGATGTAGTGGGCGAGTTGACTCACTTCATACGACTGACTCAGCTCAAAAAGCAGTTCCGGATATTTTGCTAAATGAACAATGAGCTGATGCTCTCGTGGATCGATAAGTGCTTCCGCAGACAAAACCGGTTTTGCGCGTCCAGCCTTCTTTCGAACACTTCGAATGCGCGCGTAGGTATAGAGAAGATAAGGTCCGCTGAATCCATCAAAGGAAAGTGCTTCTTGATAATCGAACACGATTTTCTTTTCGACATCCTGACGCAACATGCCAAATCGCATGGCCGCAAACGCGATTCCACGCGCAACCGTTTCCACGCGCTTCTGTTTCCACATAGGATGTCGATCCTGTGTCGCTCCACGAGCCTGTTCGATGAGCTGATCTCGAAACGCTTCATAACGAATCACATTTCCCGTTCTCGAAGCCATCGCTCCATCAGATAAAGTCACGAACTCATAGGACAGATGAAACAACTCGTGATCAAACTTCATGCGTGTGAGTGTGGCAAACAATTGTTGAAGTGCATGAGACTGACGTGCGTCAACAATGTAAATGGATTTCATGGGATGCGCATCTTCTTCTTTTTTCATCGCGAGTGCGAGATCTTTGGCATTATATAAAAGCGTTCCATCGGTTTTTACCAACAAATTTACCCCCAATTTTTCCTTCTCAAGATCAACAATCCATGCGCCTTGTGATTGCACTACAATGCCTTTTTGAATCAACTCTTCAATGAGTTTTTTTGTTTTTGCAATCAACTCACTTTCAAAATACCATTTCTCGAGCGTGAGTCCGAGTTCGTCGTACACTTCATTTAAAAAATCCACAGACCATTGCCATGTCTCCTCCCATATTTTCACGGATGGTCCATTTCGTTCTTCAAGCGCACGAAAAACTTGACTCACCTCGGCTTGATACGATGGATTTTCGGCAACCGCTTTTGTCGCTTCCGTATAAACGTTACGCAAAAAATCCATGCGTTTTTCTTTCGGCACGACCTCCTCCCGATGAAATTTCTCGATGGCCCAAATGGATTTAGCCACGTGCGCGCCAAGATCATTAATATAGGCAACGGGAATCACTTCGTAGCCGCTTGCCTGAAGAATACGCACAAGTGTTTGTCCCAAAAATAAATTTCTGAGATGTCCAATGTGTACATCTTTATGTGTGTTTAAATTTGCATATTCAACCATCAAACGCTTTCCTTCACCTGTGACTGAACATCCGTAGGCTTCCTTTTTCTCATGAATTTCTTTGAGCACACAAGTGCCAAACGAAGAAGAAAGGGTAAAATTCACATAAGGTCCTTGGGCCTGCACACGAGCAATACAGTCTTTTGGTCCGATTTTTGCCGCTATTTCTGTTGCAATCTCATTTGGATTTTTCTGAAGTTTTTTTGCAAGCACAAAACACGGAAACGCAATATCTCCCATCGCACATTCAGGTGGATTTGTCAGTTCGCTCACAGCTGGAGAAAAACCATTTCCCACGGCCGTCTTGATTTCTTGCAAAACCTGTTGCTTGGCTTTTTGCATTGGAGACATAAAGAAAAGTAGCGAGTAGATAGAAGCAAGTAGCAACGAAACAAGGAAAACTAGGTGAGAGTGTTACGCTGTGAGAGCAGTGCGGATTGACGATCGAGCGCTTCTTGTTGTTTTGCTCTCATGGTAGTAACAACCTGTTCGGGAGCTTTCGCGAGAAAATCTTGATTCGAAAGTTTTTGCGCAATGGTTGCAAGATAGCGTTCAACATCTGCAAGTTCTCCTGTGATCCGCGAAAGTTCTTTTGGTACATCAATCAGACCCATCAGTGGAACAAAAAGTTGTGTTGCGCCACAAATTGCACGCGCGTAGTCCAAACCTTCTGGCGGTGTGTCCACAAACGTCATCGTTTCAACACGAGCAAGTGAGTGTATGAGTTTGGATTGAGCACGAAGCAAAATACACGTTTCTGTATCGGCACAGACAACAAGTTGAATCAATTTTTTTGGCTCGACGTTGTGTTGTGAGCGGATGTTACGTACACAAACGATACACTGCTGTAAAAAAATAAATGCATCCTCAGCTTCAGTATCGCTCTGTGTGATATCCAAAACAGGCCATGATTCGATCAACAACAAACTGTCAGATGCATTCATCTGTTTCCAAATCACTTCTGTCACAAATGGCATGAATGGATGCCAAAGGATGAGAAGTGTTTTGAGAACGTGGAGCAAAATACGTTCGGTGTTTTCTTTGTGAGCGGATTCACGTTGGACTTTTGCGATCTCAAGATACCAGTCGGCAAAATCAGACCAAGTGAAGTCACGAAGCAATTCCCCCGCTTGAGAAAACTCATAGTTCTCAAGTTGTTCTGTGACGCGATGGGTGACCTGTGCAAGACGATTCAAAATCCATTCGTCTGCGAGCGTTGCGGGAGCCACGTCTCCTGAAGGTGTCTGTTCTGTTTGTGTCAGGACGAATCGCGCGATATTCCAGAGTTTGTTTGTGAAATTACGACCACTTTCAATCTTCTCTGTGTAGTAGCGCGAATCGTTTCCTGGAGAAATTCCGATGAGCAGACTAATTCGCAATGCATCACATCCATACTGATCAATCACTTCGATTGGATCGATACCGTTGCCAGAGGATTTTGAAAACTTCTTACCATGCTGATCGCGAAGAATGCCGTGGATGTACGCGTCTTTAAATGGGATCTCCCCCAGAGCATACGTACTCATCAAAATCATGCGCATGAGCCACAAATAACGAATCTCATAGCCCATCTGAATCCAGTTTGTTGGATGAAATGCTTCAAAGTCTTTTGTTTTTTCTGGCCAGCCGAGCGTCGAAAACGTCCAGGAACCGGAGCTGAACCAGGTGTCGAGCGTGTCTGGATCCTGCTGCCAGCCATCTCCCTCAGGCGGCGTGGCACCGACGTGCATTTCTTGCTTCGCTTCGCCCGCAACGACAGAGTCGCGATACCAAACCGGAATGCGATGACCCCACCAAATTTGGCGGGACAAACACCAGTCATGCAAATTATTCACGCGGTCCAGACACAGCTTTGTTTCGCGTTCAGGGATCAATGCAACTTTTTGTGCGGGGTCGCCACCAAGCCCTGTCGTCAACGCCTCGGACATCAAATCACAAAGACTCTTTCCCTTCGACGGAATCGTTTTTTTGACGTCGAGCCACCACTGCGTCATCGGAAGTGCTTCAATAATATCGCCGTACCGATCCGAGGTGCCAATGCTCTGAACAACATCTTCTTCTTTTTCTAAAAGATTTTGTGCTTTGAGCCAAACGACAAATTTCTCACGAGCCTCTTCCACGGAAAGCCCTTGATACAACGAACCGGCCTCAGCTGTCATTTTTCCATCGGCACCGACAACGGGAACAATCCCGATTGGGCTGCCCATCGCTTTTTGTTTTTCGTACATCGCAAAGTCGATAGAGCTATGAGCTGGCGTGACACCAAGCGCCCCGGTTCCAAACGTGGGGTCGACGTTTTCGTCAGCGATAATCTTTATTTCAAGCGGCTTTGCAGCTTCAACATCCACCACAAATGTTTGACCGATAAATTTCTGGTAACGCTCGTCAGATGGATGCACAGCCACTGCAGAATCACCCAACTTGGTTTCTGGACGTGTACTGGAAATCGCAATCGGAAAATCTTTTGCGTATTTGAATGTATACAATTTTGCTTCGCGCTCAATATACACAACTTCATCATCGGAGCAGGTCGACTGCCCTTTCACAGACCAGTTCACTACGCGGTAGCCACGATAAATAAGACCATCGTTGTACATACGCGCAAACAATTCGTTCACAGCTTTGTTGCGTGTCTCGTCAAAGGTATACGCGAGCCGCGACCAATCACAACTCGTTCCCATTTTTTTCACCTGGCTTAAAATTGTCGCCTTGGATTGTTCGGCGAATGCTCGAATTTTTTCTACGAGTTTCTCTCGTCCAAATTCTAATCGCGGGTTTTTCACCCCTTCTTCCATGAGCAATTTTTCCACTTTCGCCTGTGTTGGAAGAGCGGCGTGATCTGTCCCCGGAACGAGCAAAACCTTCTTCCCCCGCATCCGCTGAAAGCGGGCCATTGTGTCCATGAGCGCATTCTCAAGTGCGTGCCCCAAATGCAACACACCCGTAACGTTTGGGGGTGGCATCATGATGGTGTAAGGCTCGCCAGGAAGATTGTCTGGATTAAAAAACCCACTGTCCTCCCAAGCGGCGTAAATGTCATCTTCGTACTGCTTCGCCTCGTAGGCTTTTGGAATATCATTCTTTCCCATAGATGAGCTCAGTTTACGAAAAATGTCCGTCTCTGGCAAGTCTCTTGACGGTCATTGTAGATGAGGGTAAATTGGCTGATTCCCATGCTTTCAACCCTCTTTGCCTTCTTAGCCCTCTCCCGCCCTTCCCACAAAAGCATGGCCCTCATTCAATCACAACAAGTCCTAGAAGCGATTAAACGGAGCTCGCGTCCGCTTATTTGTGTTCCGTCAGGAGCGAATGCGGATCAATACGCCTGCGCACTTGGACTCAAAAAAGTGATGAAAAAATTGGATAAAGAAGCGGTGATCGTTGCCGCGGATGGAAAACCACCAAAGCCACTTCATTTTCTTTCCGGACACGAAGAAATAGAGGATCGACTTCATCAATTGCGACAGTTCGTCATTGAATTGGACGCGACAAAAACGAAGGTGGATCAGATGACCTATGAATTGAAAGAGGACAAACTGCTCGTCTATCTTTCTCCAAAACAAGGATTTTGGGATATCAAAGATGTCCGTACGAGTGCGACAGGATACAAATATGATCTTATTATTTGTCTGGGTGCACCTGATCTTGAATCCTGTGCTCACGTGTACACAGAAAATCCCGACTTTTTTTACCGCACGCCGATCATCAATATTGATCACTCTTCCGAAAACGAACACTACGGACAGATGAATATTGTAGATCTCACGGCTTCAGCGTGTGGAGAAGTCTGTCATGACATGATCGACGCGATGGCTCCGGGATTGATTGATGAAGAAATCGCCACCGCCTTTTTGACAGGAATGATTGCGAAAACAAAAAGTTTTAAAACACATAATGTCACGCCAAAAACACTTCAAACCGCGAGCAAACTCATGGCAAAAGGAGCCAAGCGTGAACAAATCGTTCAGCACCTCTATCGCACGCGATCCATCGCGACTCTACGACTTTGGGGTCGCGCGCTTGCCCGTCTGAAAGCGGATGAAGCGTCAAAAATTGTCTGGACACTTCTTTCCCAACAAGATTTCATGCAGGCTGGCGCGGAAGAAAAAGAATTACCGGATGTCATTGATGAAATCATCGCAACGTCACCGGACGCGAAAGTCGTGGTCGTGCTTTACGAAAATACAGAAAAAAATATTTGCGCGATTGTGCGTGTCGAACGTCCACTTGATGCCATTTCTCTCTGCGCCACTTTTCACGCGGCAGGTGTGCGAGAAGAAGTTCGACTGTGCTTTATGAAAAAAGGCATTGTGGAAGTTGAACGCGAACTGATCGGTCATCTCAAAGAAAAACTAAAAACCGGCTAGCGCATCGTCGCCAGCCGGTTTTCTTTTTATTCCTCTGATTCCTCCACAGGCACTTCTTCTGGAGCTGCCGCTTCTTCAACAATTTCACCTGCTGGAACATCTGTCACTTTATCCCCTTCTTGAATGGGCTCTGGAAGTTGCGTGGTGATTTCACCTTTTTTCATCCGCGCAAGACGATTCTTTGCCGCTTCATTATCTGGATTCAGTGTCACGACTTTTTCCACGAGCTTGATCGCGTCTGGTTGTCGCTGAGAAACTTCGTACATCGATGCAAGATACCAGAGGCCATTGGAATAATCCGGACTCAGTCCCACAATTCTCTCAAGTTCTTTGGTTGCGAGATCATACTTTTGCAAACGAATGAGCATTTGTGAAAGCTGGAATGCAACTCCAATATCGGACTGATTGTTGTTGCGAAGTGCGGCCAGACGTTGCGCGGCTTCCTGAAGACGACCTTGACGCTCGTACACAGACGCTAAGTAATAATGGGCGGGAAGATAATCATTCTTGGTTTGAATGGCACTGGTGAATGCTTGTTCTGCGGTCGTGAGTAATGTTTTCTCTTGTTCGACGGCTGTTTTTGCGAGTTCTGGATCTTCCGCATTTTTGAGCGCACGCGCACGATCGGCAACGGTCAAATAGACACGTCCGAGATTGACGCGATGGACAGGATTGTTCGGCTCAAGACGAATCGCATTGGAAAACATCTGTGAGGCCAAATCCTCTGCCCCTTGTGCAAAACTCATGAGATCCCGATAAATCGCCCCACGCACGCTCCAGTTAGACACAGAGTTTGGTTCGATGGTGGTCGCACGGCTTGCAGAAGCAACTGCAGCGGAAACGAGAGTGGAAATTTCTTGTGTCTGCTCTGTTGTCAGTTCAGCGGCTCCTCCCGCGCGAAATTCCGCAATTTTCACACGCGCTTGCGCAAGTTGCGCCGCCGCAAGATTACGCTGATACGTATCGCTCAAGCTGTTATACTTCACGGCTTTTTCCAGATGAGGAATAACATCGATTATGTTGCCTCCCGCACGATCTACTTTCACTCCTTGAGCAAACGCGATCTCAGCCATGTAGCGCTGTCCTGTCACAAATAAAGACGCAAGAACTCCCACGGCGACAAGAACAAAAACAAATGAAGTGGCAAGTCCAAGTTTTGGCGAACGTCCGAAATCCGTACTCCAAAGTTTTGTCATGACCTGTGAAGCGAGAAGTCCTGTAAATCCCCACAGCATGAATTCCATTGTGAGATTTGATGAATACAGAATGTTTGAAAGCAATAGAACCGCCCATCCGACAAATAACACGTATGTCATTTTCCACTCCTCATGATCCCGCTCGAAGATCAAACGACTGACTGCTTTTGTCGCAACCCAACCCATCAGAGCGAGCCAAAGTGCCGTTCCAATCACGCCAAGTGAAGCAAGAATGGTTAAAAACGAGGATTTGGCGCGATCAAAAGGTAAAGACCAAAATCGTGAAGCGTTGATGGTAACCGGCTTGAAGGCGAGATAATCATAGGCATACGTTCCAGGACCCGTGCCAAAAAGCATGTTTCCGGAATTACTGCTAAGGGCTGACTTTGTGATTTCCCAGCTTGCCCCATAGCTTGGAGAAACAACGACAGGAAGATCAAGTTTAAGTGGACTTGGTAAAAAGAGAAGGAGAATAGAAACAAGAAGAACAAAAATGGGGAGAATAAATCGTTTTGGATTTGGAAATTCTTGCGACTGGATGAAACCAAATGCGGCGAGAAGTAATACTCCAAATATATTAATCACCCAAAATGTCCAATAATCAACAGCGATGAGTGCCGTTAAATTCATGAGCGTCACAAGGACAATGAGAACTCGCATGACCATCCCCATCGTTCCTTGCGGAATGACGCGATCACGACCTTGATGTGACACAAGCCACATCGCAAGTCCGGTAAACATGACGGCTGACAAAAAAGTGATAAGTCCATTGGTCGTTCCGACGGTGTTAAAACCTCGAGATTGTGCGAAATCAAATGGGAGATGCACAAGATTGAACATGCCGAGCAATGCGACAAGGCCGGAAAGAGCGGCGGAAAGTAAAACAGCAAAAAGAACATTGCGTTGTGTTTGTGTGCCACTTGCGTTATTCATGAGGACATAGAACAAAATCACATACATCGCGACCGAAAGAAAACTCATGTATTCCTGCGAAGCTTGTCCGACCCATGATTGATATCCGGCAAAAGAAGTGGCGGCGGAAATAAGGACTGACAAAAGAAAAACACCAGGCAGAAGATTAAGCCAACCTGAGCGAAAAGAGAGATGTTTTGTCACGACCATTTGTCCAAGCCACGCAACGAGCGCGAGAATTGAAAGAACAACGAGAAGAAGTTGTTTGTTATGTTCGAGAATGTTCGTTGTCCATGGAAGAAAAAAGAGTGGAAGAAGAAAAAACAGTAGGTATGTGGACCAAAGAGTCACTTTCTGAAACAAATGCGTTGACATAGTCGAGTTTACTTAATGAGTTTTCTTTGATTTATAATCCAGTATTGCTTTGACAACCTTGCTGTCACTTTTCATGTCTTCCACAAATAAAATGTGTTCTTTGTTGATCTCCATTTTATCTTCCGGACCATGGGCCTCACTACCAAGTTTGATCAGTGACAAACTGGATGTTTGATCAAGCCCAGAGGCTCCGGTTTGTAAGTAGAACACATCCGTAAGCGCGTAAAATTCTTTTCCTTCCTTCAGTTTTCCAAAATAGACCTGACCGCTATCGAGAAACACCGCTTGATATTCCCCATTGGCAATCTCATCTGTTGGAAGTGACTCGGTCGCGCGTCCGGAACTGTTATACCACCAAATCGCTCCGACGATAATCGCAACAAAAACAATCATTATCCACAGCCATCCACTTTTCTTTTTTTTCTCCTCAGGTTGACCCATGGGCCTCCCAATAGGACCTCGATTAAGCTTAGATTCAATAGCCATAATTGTTGATAATCTTACTAAAGACGGTTGGTAGTTGCAAGTTGATGATGTGAAAGAAATCTACTCTCCTTTTTTACCTAAAATAAAAGGAAAAGAGTCCTTAACAGATACGGATGTAAACTGAGCATCAGGATACGCTTTTATGAATGACTTTGGTGCAGATGACATTTTACGCTCATTCCATTTGAATTCACTTGCCATAAGCACTCCTGCATGATCCTCCAAATAATCAATTTCCTGTTTGGATGAGGTTCGCCAAAAATACTTACTCGGTTGTAATTTACCCACACTTGCGAGATGTTTCATTCGCTCCATGATCAAAAAATTTTCAAACAAAACTCCGACATCATTTCGACCGATTGTGTCAATGGGCTGAAAACTATCAATGAGTGCATTTCGAATGCCGAGATCAACAAAATAAATTTTTTTTGAACGCGTCAATTCGTTTCTCAAATTTTTTGCAAACGAACCGAGTCTTACAACGACATAATTCTTTTCAAGTAAATCGACATAGCGCTCAATCGTTTGCTGACTCGTTTTGAGTTGTCTTGCTAATTCCTGAAAAGAAACTTCCTGACCGATTTGAAACGCAAGAAGTTTTAATAATTGAACAATGACCTCGGGTTTCTTGACTCCCCCAACAGCTAAGACATTTTTGTAGAGATATTGAGAAACAAGAGTCTTGAGTCGAAAAATTTTTTCCTGTTCATTCACATTCACTAAATCAGGATATCCGCCAAAACGCATAAGATTTTTGAGTACATTCTCCGCGTCTATGGCATTATGGACAAGTTCAGTCAGTCCAAGAGGATAGAGAGAAAATTCAAGCGATCGACCTGTAAGCGGTTCAGAAACCTGATTCGCTAAATCAAAGGAAGAAGATCCTGTGGCAATATACTGTACTTCGGGATGATGATCGTAGAGCGTTTTTAAGATGGAACCAATATTTGGAATCACTTGAGCTTCATCAAAAACAACAATTTTGTGTTGTTTTACAAGAGAAAATAGATCAGTGGTTGCTCGACGAATCAAAAGATCGCGATTTTCCAAAAGCTCACAATCAATAAAACGCACGGAATCTCCATATTCATCAACAAGTTTTTTTACAAGAGTGGTTTTTCCAGCTTGGCGCGGTCCATACAAAACAATGATTTTGCCACCAAAAAGTCTATTCTTCAAAACAGGCTCCAAATTTCTTTGAATATACATATATGACAACTTAACAAATTCATACTGTTTTGTAAAGTTTACACTATGAAACTAAAATACAGGGCAAATTGCCCTGTATTTTTTTAATAGATGAATTATGGTGCTGGTTCTTCAGCTGGAGCTGGAGTCTCTTCAGCAACTGGTGCTGGTTCTTCAGTCGCTGGTTCCTCTGCGGTTGGTTCTTCAGAAGCTGGTTCTTCAGCGACGGGCTCTTCAGCGGCTGGCTCTTCAGATGGTGCCGAAGGAGCTGGAGCGGCTGGACCGTTTGTATCGTTTACAGAGACGTTTGTTCCTTCGGAATTGTCATCTGAAACGGTGACTTGTGCATCGGTCACACCAATCGCGATCCAGTTGAATTCAACCTGTGCGGATGAATTTGGACGATTGATGGTGAATCCGGTCACACTTTCATCACTTACCCATGCACCCGCAGACGACTCTGAATTGCTACGCGCACTAAAGGTGATAATTGGCGTGGATCCGTTTGCGTATGGCTTTTCGAATGTCACGTTGACTTTATCTTTTCCGGAAGCCAAGCGTACTCGACCTGCCATGTCTTGTGAGCCATAGAGGTGTTCAGCGACCGTGACGGAACCGGAGAAGGTGCCGCTCGCGAGAGAGACGTCACCGGAGAGAGTTGTGAGTGCTGTTGAACCACCCTGTAATGAACTTGCTTGAGAAGTGGCTGGTTGGTACCAAGTATTGACAACCTGGACCATAACCGTGTCTTTTTCGCCATTCCAGTTTTCAAGGGCCATACCGATGACACGTCCTGCTTGTGTCGCTTTCATGGCTTTTCCTGGAGTAGAAGATGTTGCGACGAAGTCGCCGATGGTGATAGAACCATTTTCTGCCACCGCTTTGACTGGCACACGTCCTACAAGGGCGACTGGCATTGGGTTGTCTGATTCAGCAATATTGTTACCAGCCGAGGTAAAGTCACCGTAGTTGTTGGAGACGATACCGTAGATTGGACCTTGGTAAGGTGTGGAGGAAAGCACGGCTTGAGCGATCTGTTGTGTACCGTGAGATTCATCGTTTGTTGTAATCATGGTTGAACCTGGAACAACGATGTCCCCATAATTCACACCTTCAGCGACTGGATAACGCTCAGCGTAGTCAGCATTCACAGCCGTTTCACAGTCATCGATGGTTTCATCAGCTACATCAGCATCGGAGTTTGTCGCGTGACAAAGTGCTTCTGCTGAAGCGTTATCACCTCTAATATTGATTTGAAGTTCTCCGTTGATATCCGCTACCGTTGCTGTTGTGGCAGCATCCGCAATGGTCATGAGTGTGGTACCTCCATTCTCTATAAATGAAAGTGTTGTAGCGTTTGTAGAAAATGCTAAAGCTGGTGATGTATCCACGAAAGATATATCTGCATCCCAGTTTGCACTGATGTTGATGGCTGTTTCTGTTGCTTCCGCATCTCCAGCATCAATACTCAGATCAATACCTGTAATGGTGTTTGCTGTTGTGTGGTTTGCATTTGTAATGTTGATGTCAAATACCTGGAAGGTATCGGAATCAAGAATTGGCAGAGTTCCTGTGAAGTCAAACACGTCAGCACTGCTACTTGCGACAGGAACATTTGAAATAGCGATACCGGTATCCCATCCTGAACCAATATTAATGGCATTTTCAGTTCCTGCTCCAGGTGTGGTAATACCTTTAATCGTGAGCCCATTCAATGTTCCAGCAGCTGGACCAGTGGTGATGACTCCCGCTAAACCCGCTCCTCCAATGTTTATTCCATTCATCGTTCCACCAGTCACGATAGCGCTGTTTGGTATAACGGCGTCAAATGCATTTGAAACAACAGTTCCAGCCGTTCCCGTTATTGCTGTCATGTTTGCTTTAACACCTGATGATTTTACCGTATCTCCCGTGTTACTCGTTAATGCTGGCATTGTAAACGCAAGACCTCGCCAATCAAGAATTGAAGCTGCAGCTCCAGCGTTTCCGACAAGTGCACCCGCAGCAGAAACACTGTAAGCAGAATAAGTTGTCGTGGTCGCAGAATCACCGGAAGTAAATGCAGGTGTGAGAACATCGACACCTGTAATGTCCAAATCGTTTGCTCCAGTTAGGTTAGTGGAGAGATCAAGAGACATACCGGTCAGGTCGCCTGTTTGTGTTTCAGCTGAATAATCAACATCAATGATTGTTCCGGAAACCATTTGGACATTGAGATCCAGTGGACCGGTCGTGGCGTTATCGATAGATGTAATTTTCAATGGAGAAGTTCCCGTGCCTTGCTGTGTCAGCGTCAAATCTCCACCTGCTAACGCGAGCGTGTTCGATGAATGTGTCAGTGTCACGTCTCCTGCCTCGAAGTTAATGACTCCACCTGTGTTGAGGAAGAGATCTGCCCACTCGGTTCCACTGGCACCAAGAGCGGCGCCATCATCAGCGGAAGGAGAGAGGTTGCCACCTGTGGCAGCAACAAGGACATCTGCTCCAGAAGAAATCGTGAGGTTGGTTCCGTCGCCATCGATGTTTTCACCTGAATCATCAAATTGAACTTGTCCATCAAATCGGCTGGATCCAGCATCAACAAACAATGCATGATTGGTTCCTGTATCTGCATCATCATCTGCCACAAGGTAGAGACCTGCGACAACGGAGGTTCCGGCTCCGGCGGTCACAGCCAAACCACTCATGTCAATAGAAGCGCCGAAGTAGTTGACAGTTCCTGCGCCTGGTTCAGTAAGAGTAAGGGTAGGAGCAATACGGGCATCCAGAATTGTTTCTGTGTCCACACCAGTCAGGGCACCGGATCGGTTGACGTCGACGGCTCCTGTAAGAGTTGTGTAAGTGGTAGCGGTCACGTTTACATCAAGTGCATCTCCTGCGGCCGCTTGGTTTACCTGGAGTTCATCATCAAAGGTAAATCCTCCTGTGACACCAGCAAAGGCAAGTGTGTTTGCGGCATGGGTGAGTGTGACGTCTCCTGCCTCGAAGTTCACGACTGCACCGGTATCCAAGAAGAGGTCATTCCATTCTGTGCCACTTGCACCAAGGGCGTTTCCACCGTCCGCTCCTGGGTTGAAGTTGGTTGCGCTCAAGTTTGCTTCTGCGGCTGCGTTTACAAGCAGAGTAATGGTGTCTACTGTCGCTTCACCAATATCAATGCTCTCGTTGCCTGTTCCGGTGATATCTCCACCAGTGACAATCAGGTCAAGACCAACGGTGAGAGCATCATTAAGTGTCAGGAGGTTTGCAGAGTGTGTCAGTGTCACGTCTCCTGCCTCGAAGTTAATGACTCCACCTGTGTTGAGGAAGAGATCTGCCCACTCGGTTCCACTGGCACCAAGAGCGGCGCCATCATCAGCGGAAGGAGAGAGGTTGCCACCTGTGGCAGCAACAAGGACATCTGCTCCAGAAGAAATCGTGAGGTTGGTTCCGTCGCCATCGATGTTTTCACCTGAATCATCAAATTGAACTTGTCCATCAAATCGGCTGGATCCAGCATCAACAAACAATGCATGATTGGTTCCTGTATCTGCATCATCATCTGCCACAAGGTAGAGACCTGCGACAACGGAGGTTCCGGCTCCGGCGGTCACAGCCAAACCACTCATGTCAATAGAAGCGCCGAAGTAGTTGACAGTTCCTGCGCCTGGTTCAGTAAGAGTAAGGGTAGGAGCAATACGGGCATCCAGAATTGTTTCTGTGTCCACACCAGTCAGGGCACCGGATCGGTTGACGTCGACGGCTCCTGTAAGAGTTGTGTAAGTGGTAGCGGTCACGTTTACATCAAGTGCATCTCCTGCGGCCGCTTGGTTTACCTGGAGTTCATCATCAAAGGTAAATCCTCCTGTGACACCAGCAAAGGCAAGTGTGTTTGCGGCATGGGTGAGTGTGACGTCTCCTGCCTCGAAGTTCACGACTGCACCGGTATCCAAGAAGAGGTCATTCCATTCTGTGCCACTTGCACCAAGGGCGTTTCCACCGTCCGCTCCTGGGTTGAAGTTGGTTGCGCTCAAGTTTGCTTCTGCGGCTGCGTTTACAAGCAGAGTAATGGTGTCTACTGTCGCTTCACCAATATCGATACTTTCATCGCCTGTTCCAGTGATATCTCCACCAGCAAGAGTCGCGTCACCAGTGCTTGTCACGTTGAAGTTTGTAAATGTAATTGTTCCTGTTGTTCCTTCGATGTCGTTCGCACCAATATTCAAAGCGTTATCAATGTTTGCTGCAGAAGCATCAATCGCATCAGTCACGCCCGCGTTCACACCAGATGAAGTGATAAGAATGGCGTCTGTCATGTTGCCAGCAACGTCTTCTGCGCTATCAATGAAGATGCCTGCTTGGTATGTTCCCGCAGCTGCGTTTACTGTAGCCGCACCGGTGATGGTCAGACCGAACATATCTCCGTCTGCATCGTCTCCTGTGAGGAGAATTTCCACAGCGGTTGCATCAACAGCGGCTGTGGCACCGTTGTTTTGTGTGAGCGCAATGTTGATTCCATCAACGGCCGCATCTCCTGCAGTGACATCAAGATCAACAATACCGGCTGTCACTGTGCTTGCGGTTGCAATGATATTTAAATTTTCACTGCTTGCACTTGAAGCACCGAAGTTCATGTCCACATCGGAATCGAAGGTCATTGTGCCTGCAAGTGAAAGATTACCGTCAATGAACACATCTCCATTTACACCAAGATCATCATCCACATATAGATCGTTTCCAGAGAAGGAAAAGCCGGCGTAACTGATGTTCTCTGTCGTATTTCCATCAATACCGACAGAGAGGTTATCGTTGACAAGGATAAATGTTCCGCCAGACGAAAGAGTCGTTCCAGAAGATGCGGCAGAATCCATGTCGATCACGAATGTTTCGTTGTTTGTTCCACCAACACCTGAGAAGATCACCTGGTCATCTGTCGCGTTGTTGAGTGTTTCTTCAAATTGAAAGTCGATATCTGAATCCCATGCTGCGGTGTTTTGAATTTTGATGGCTGTGTCCGTTGCACCTGCGGTAGAGGCAAGATCGAGACGAAGACCATTGGCAATATCTGTAGCGGCTGTACCTGCAGAGGTCAGAGATCCGTTAATCATGTTAACAGTACGGTCTGTTTGGTTGGTCGCTGTGGCAACGACGGATAAGGCATTGCGAGTGGCAACATCTGTCGTTGAAGTAAGAGTAATAGTCAAAGGATCTGCGGTGGCACTCGCGGCAGATGTAATAGCGGCTCCGTCCGCTGCATCCAATGTGACATTGAAGTCTCCAGCTGAGAGATCCAGGTCACCATCGGTTACCTGGATGTCACCGGTTGTGAGAGTGAGTGCATCAAGTCCGTCAGATGAACCACGAATAATGTGAGCGCCATTCGCTTCAATGCGAAACACTTCTGTGTCATCGAGGATAGCATCAGTGACGATGGAGAAAATATCTCCTGCTGCCGTTGATTCTTCTGTATCAATAAGTAACGCGTGACCAGAACCATCTGTCATGCTATCACCTGTTGTTAAGGTTAATAATTCCCCTGTGGTAATTTGATTACCCCCAACTCTAAGGAGAGTTCCTGTTAATGCAGTGTCAGCTTGAATATCAACTAATCCTGTTCCTGTATAAGCATTTGATGCATCGATTTCAATCGCATTGCTCGTGGTCGTACCTGTTTCAATATTCAATCCATCTCCCGCAACGTTTGATCCCATATTGAGATCGAGCGCATTTCCTGTTGAAGCACCACTATAAGTCACATCGAGTACGTTTCCAGAACTCACGGCGGTTGGATCAATATCAATCACGTTTCCTGTGAAGGCTCCGGTTGGATCGATGTTGATGAGCGCGGCCGTAAAGACAGCACTGGAGTCAAGATCGAACATTGAACCTGTTGTCAGACCGTTTGTTGTAATGTCAATCACATCATCGGTAATGGCTCCAGAAGAAATATCAAGTGTAGAAGCTGGAGTTGTGTGACCAATCGTTACATTTTGCACCGTAGCACTGGAAGTTCCGATATTGATTGATCGGGCCACGTCTGTTGTTCCAATGTTTATATTCTTGCTTGCACCAGATGTATTGAGGGAAATATCTTGATTTGTCAGTACGGTAAATGACCCTGTGTCTCCACCAGCAGTCATAGCAATCGCTCCGCTTGTGGTTGTAAAGTCGATTTTTCCAAGGGTTGCATTGAAGTCGAGCGCATCACTTGAAGCGGCTGTTGCGGTTCCATTAAGCTCAATCTCGGAAGCATCCATGGTAATGAATCCTGTTGTGTTGACGCCGGCAGCAAAAGCATCAAGATAAATACCGGATCCTGCTCCACCATCGGCATCTAAATAAATGGCGTCAGATGAAGTATCAACGGATTGCAAAATCACACTGCTTGAAGTACCGCCAGCAGACGTAGAAAGGGTAAGCGCGCCGACAGAAGTTGAAAAGTTTGAAGCGGCAGTACCGTCAAGTGAAATAGCTCCTGTTGAATCAAGCGTAAGTCCACCCGTTCCTCCATTAAGTGCAAGGAGCGTGGTGCCAGTTAGGTTTCCAAGAGTAACTTGTTTTGAACTTGCCCCCGTACCTAGATTAACTTGTCCAGTACTCCCTGAATCCAATGTAATATTTCCTGTGCTTCCTGAAGCAATGAAAATATTTCCGGTCGTCGCGGAAGTAATGTTGACGCCTCCTGTTCCAGACTGCAATGTCGTTGAGGCTGTACCGGTTGTCGTCCCAACGGTCGTTGTGTGTGCAATCGCATTTGAGCCAAGATTGAGTGCGCCTGTTCCAGAATTTATTGTAATGGAAGTGGCTCCCGTTGCATTTCCAATCACAATATCTTGTGCAATCGCGTTTGCACCGATGTTGATATCGTCTTGTGATTCAATGGTGATATCTCCTGTACCAGCTTGAAGAACTGTTGCACCGGCACCCGTTGCTGTTCCAACGGTCGTGGTATGAGCAACCGCGTTTGCTCCGATATTCACCGCTCCTGTTCCTGCATTGAGCACAAGTGAAGTTGCACCCGTTCCATTTCCGATCGTAACCGTCTTTGCAACCGCGCCTGCACCGATGTTTACTGCTGTGGCGGAAGCGTTATCCAGCGTAAGCGTCGCTGTATCCATGACACCTTCCACAAAATTCCAAGAATCGCCGTCGTAATAACGGATGCGATCATTGGTTGTATCGTAAAACATGCGTCCATCAAATGTATCGTCTGTTGGAGCTGTTGTATTGGTTTCAATGGCTTGAGCAAAAATCGCGTATGGAGTCTTTGTCACCTGAACGCGAGGAGAAAGCGTTTCTGCACTTCCGACCACATCTGCTGTGTGCACTTTCATTTCGAGCCAAATTGGTGCGGAAAAAACATCAAGGCTGGTTCCAAGTGGAATCTGGAGACTGAAAAATCCATTTGTCACCGTAATTGGCGCTGTTGGTACTGCCAAAAAGTTCAGCCCTTGAATATTGTTTCCTGCGTCACCTGCGGCAAGAGACGTCTCAAGATCAAACCAGAAATAATACGTTCCTGAAAGAGCCGTACCAGACGCATTAAAAAGTCGTCCGTTGTAGCCAATCGAGGTTGGCTCAGCGGCACTGGCCGTAAGTGGCGACGCGAGAAGGGCGATGGCGAGGGTGTAGAACACCATCGAAATCCCGACCAGCGAGTGCAAAAATATTTTGGCGGTTTTCATATTTCTTAAATGGGTGCGTTTTTAAAACGCTTAAATTTTTTGGGGTGAGATATCGCTCAGTGATTCTGACAATTGAACAACGCGTCGGGTGTAACGCAAGCGCAAGACAGCAAATGCTCTCTTGTTATTCAGTCGCCAAATCACTTAGTCAATATCTAACTCCATGGGTCAATGGATTATTTATTTTTTTTACTTTTTATTGCGTAAATTATACCAAATCCCGCAAGCACAACCAAGACAAAAGTTATCAACAGATTTTTTGAACGAGGTGAAGACTTGGACGGTAGTAAATCCGGTTTCGTGATTGCGTCTATTTCTGAATTTGGTGAGAAATTTTCTGGTCTGGCAATGTCTGATCCGGCTTTATACACACGAACACTTTTCCCCTGAAAGACTGTGTTGCCCGCGCGATCCAACGCGGCCGCACGAAGAAAATAAGTTCCTTCTTTTAAGTCAGTAAGTTCCAGTGGACTTGTCTGAATCTGAAACTCACTTGAGTTGATCGCAACTTGATATTGTAAAACTCCTGACATTTCATCTGTGGTCGCAAATGTGAGCCAAAGCGATTCCCCTTCTATTAATTGATCGGCGTTTAAACTGAGTTCAAAACCGTTTGGATCCGTGTCGTCTATGTTAAATCGACGATGAATGATTTTGGTGGATTTCCCGTTTTTCTGTACCCCTTTAAGATGGAAGTAGGAAACACCGTCCTTTACCTCTGGAAATGAAATTGATTTTTTTGATGCGGCAAGCACTGTTTTTGGATTGGTGTTGGAAGATTCGTCAAAGGCGTAATAATACGAAGCGATCTCGCTGTCGCCTTTCAGTTCTGTCCAATCAACGTCTACTTTTCTATTTTGAAACCAATCAACGTCATTTGGATGGGAAGAACTATTGAGTGTTAGAACGGAAAGTCCTGGATCACTCGCGGATTCCGCCTTGACTGTGACATCAACTGACCCGAGATTGACTGTATCAATTTTTTCCTGACCGTCACTGATGAGTCGGGACTCTGATGAAATGACAATGGCTCTGACGCCATCTTTTTGAGCAAGAAATGTGATCTTTGCAAATGAACCTGCCGCCTTCACTCCCCCGTCGAGAGTAAATCCTCCCCAAGAAATTTTTCCTTCTTCGTTATCAAAAAAATTTCCTGGGGTATTTCGATTAAATGCTCCACTAAGTGAAACAGATTGTACAGACACTATTTCCGGATCAAACCCGACAACTGCCCGCACCGTATCCAACTCTTCCCCGTTTGGTGAAACAGTCACGGTAAGATCAAATGTTTCTCCTGCAACAGCGGTGACGGTGTTTTGTGAAAATCCCATGGTTGCCGGACCAGCCGCAAACGCAATCAGTGGAAACCACGTACTTGCAAGTACAATCAATCCGAAAATGTATTGTTTCATATGATATTTCCCCCTTTAGTTTCTATACAGCTTTTCTCCCTAGGAACTTCTGAAAAATGGATGGATTTTCGTTGAAGCAGAGGTTCCTTTACACTTTTACTCCCCATCTGGCCACCATCATTGAAAAATCGTAATCATTCACAATCTTGTCTTCGTTGAAATCACCTCCACGATCTTTTCCTCCCCAAAGTTTCACGAGTTTGCTCAAGTCGTAGTCATTCACACTGTTGTCTTGTGTCAAGTCTCCAACAAGACGACGGTAAATCTCGTAAGCGGTTTCAGCCGAATTGCCAGTCGCATTGCTTGCAAGAATTTTGAATGAGTTAAGGCCATACGAAAGTGCAACAGTCTTTTTCCAAGAACTACTGTCTGGATACGTAACGTCCGTTGATGAACCGTTCACTTTTACGGCTGTTGTTGTCGTGCTATTGCTTCCGTACAAGAGAAAGGATGGAACGTAGGTAAAACTGAGAGTTTTAATATCGGCGTGCACGACCGGAGCTGTTGGAGCGCCTGAAGCAGCTGGCGCACCTCCGCCACCACCTCCTCCACCGCCACCAGCATTTGTACAAGCAGATGTGACGTAGATACATGCACTACTGCAAGAAAGTGTTCCGGCATCAAAACCTTGTGAAGCACACGTTCCACTATTGAGCGCGGCGCCGTCACACGTTTCGCCCGGATCAATGAATCCGTCTCCACAGTAAAAAGACGATCCGCCTCCACCCTGTTGCGCAAAACTCGTACTCGTTTGACTTCCGCTAAATGGTTCGACGGCTCCTTGCAGACGATAACTTCCCGAGGAAAGCCCCGCTCCGGAAGACGAACCGTTACTCGATGGAGCAAGAAACCCTTGTTCTGGAATCACCTGATAGCTCGTTGAAGAAACAGCGCCCACACTCAGTGGGAGTGCGAGAACTGCCATGGCTATGAGCAGGACGGGTAATTTAAGTTGACTCATAATCGTTGATTCAATTTAGAATGCTCCGGAATAAGCAATGGCCGCGATGATATTCCAATCTTGATCTGTGGATGGAAGATGTCCGAACTTGCTTGAAAACGTTTTGATTGCTGAGGCTTCTTTCGCGACATCTTGTTTAACGGGAGTGTATCCACTGACCATGTATTTCACTGCCAACCAATCTGCTGTTGAGGATGGAAGTTTACCCTTGAGTTTCCCAAACCAACCGACTGCTTGTTGTTCCAGTGTGAGCGTTTTTGTTTCGGTCTTGGTTTCTGTTTTTGTCTCTGTTTTTACAACCGGCGTTTCTACTTTTGTGGCAGGCGCCTCGACAGTCCATGTAATAAAGACGTTCGTGTAGGCAATGGCGTGGATGACGTTCCACTCCATGCTGGTTTTTGGAAGACCTTTGTATTTCTTTGTATAAAGCGCAAGTGCTTGTTTTTCTTTTGCGGTGTTTTGTGGAGTCACTTTGCACGCATCGCTGACCATACATTTAAGAGCGACCCACTCCGCATCTGTCTTTGGGAGATGTCCTGCAAGCGCGCCGAAATACTTCAGAGCGGCGGCTTCTGTATTGGCGGGAATCGCTGGTGTCGCTGGAGTCGCGGGAGTGGCTGGAGTTTCCGTTTTTGCGGGAGTCGCTGCTGTCGCTGGAGTGGCAGGTGTCGCCGCTTTTGCAGCTGGCCACTTAATAAAGACGTTCGTATAAGCAATCGCGTGGATCACATTCCACTCCATGCTGGTTTTTGGAAGTCCGCTGTATTTCTTTGTGTAAAACGCAAGTGCTTTCTTTTCCTTCTCAACATCAGGTGGAGTCACTTTGCAAGCATCGCTGACCATACATTTAAGAGCCGTCCACTCAGCCGCTGTTTTTGGAAGATGTCCGGCAAGCGCACCGAAATACTTAAGAGCGGCGGCTTCTGTATCAGCCGCTGGTTCTGGTTTGACTTCAGGTTCCGTTTTTGGAGCTTCTGATTTCACGGCTGTTCCAGACAGAGTGATTGTCGCTTTTCCAAGCGCGCTTCCATTCAATTTTTCTGCACCATCACTAATCAATTTTGAATCGCTTCCAACAGATATGGTGGCCGTTCCGGATGCAAGCGCTCTAAATGACACAGTCGCAACGGTTCCGGACGAACTCACGGGAGTACCAAATTTAAATGCTCCGTAGCTCAATGTTCCAGCTGAGTTGCTGATTGAGTTTGAAGGAGAATAATTTGGAAACAGACTTCCAAGGTCAAATGCAAGTGCTTCGAGCTTGGAGGCATCCCAACTTAAATTCACTCGCACAGTGTCGAGCGATTCTCCGTTAGGATTGAGAAGCACGCTCAAACTAAAACTGTCTCCTGTCTTCACGGACGTGTTAGTAGGAGACAGTGTCAGTGTGCCCATGCCTGCGGCGTGGACCGTTGAGATGCCGACGTTCGCAAAAACAAACGCGAACGCAAGGAATAAAGCGGCGATCTTTTTCATAGGAATAAAAAAAATGTTAGGACCGAAAGTTTAAATTAAAGGGTGACGAGGGTGCGTCAAATTTCTAGATAAAATTATACAACGAAGCAATAACAACGAAAAGAAAAAAGCTGTGTATAAGATTTAGAAAATGTGAAAATAAAAAGTGGCGAAATAAAAATCAAAATTCGGTTTAACTTGTGAATAACTACTATTGTATACACTGTCGTAAACAAAAATAGTTATTCACAGATTATTTTACTTGTGATGATCTGATATAATAGTCCTGTATGAATAAGAAGGAGGAATTAAAGTCGTTCATCAAAACGCACGCAGAGTTATTTTTTGTTCCGCAATTTTTACGTGATTATCCTGAGGCTGAATTGTATTTAGTGGGAGGATGCGTACGAGATATTTTGCTCAGACGACGAGGTGCGCATACAGACTTTGATTTCGTCATCAGAAATCTTGAAAAAGAAAAGGTGGAGTTATGGTTTTCCAAACACGGAACCGTCGATCTTGTGGGTAAAACATTCGGTGTCTACAAATTTCTTCCGCGTGGTTTTGCTTCCACAGAAAATGCTTTTATAGACATCTCCCTTCCTCGAACGGAACAGGCACAAATTGACGGCTTGGGTGGATATAAAAATTTTGATGTTCAGTCTGACCCCGGACTTTCTATCGAGAAAGATCTCTCAAGGCGAGACTTTACCATCAATGCCATGGCGATTGACATGCGTTCCGACGAACTTTGCGACCCATTTGGAGGGATTGCCGATTTAGAAAAAAAACTGATCCGAGCTGTTGGAAATCCAACGGAGCGTTTTCAAGAAGACTTTTCACGAATGTTGCGAGCTATTCGTTTTGCGAGCGAGCTTCGATTCGACATTGAAACGGAAACCCTTGGAGTGATTCAACATCAAATCTCTCGTATTCAAGATCGTCGTACGCACGAAGGAAAAGAAGAATTTGTCGTTCCTCGCGAAACAATCGGGTCAGAATTGGCCAAAGCGTTTGCGTCCAATCCGGAAGGAACACTTCATTGGCTTAAAAAAACAAACGCACTTGGTGTTTTATTCAACGAGACACTGGCAGAAACAGGAATCAAATATCTCTCGGCCGGAAATCCGACTCTTCCCATTACTCTTCTTTTGCGGCAACGCACTCCACAAAACGCGATTGAACAACTCACACTCACAGGTCTCGATTCTCTTCCCCATCACAGTCATCTTCGCATTGATCCTCAAACCGTGAGTTGGCTCGTCTTGCGCCTTCAACAACCGTGGGAAGAAAAAGTGATTCAAGAACTCCGTGCCGCTCTGTTTGAAAAAACTTTTCTCACCGGACTTCGCAGTGACTTCTTACTGCGTGCGCTTCGAGCACTGGGTAAAACAGCGGTCGTAGAAGCCGTGAAAAAACGCACGCGGGAAATTCAGGAACGATGGAAAACAGAAACCGGTGAAACGATTCCTCCCCTGCTCTCCGGAGACGATCTTTTGCATGCGGGCATTCCGGCAGGACCACAAATCAGACAATTACTTGAGGATTTGCGAGACGAACAACTGGACGGACATCTGCTCACACGTGAAGCGGCAAAAAAATGGCTGGCTGTGCAAATCAAAACACCGTGAATCTTTCACGGTGTTTTGATGGTGGGCGGCAGAGGAATCGAACCTCTGACCTTCACAATGTCAATGTGACGCTCTAACCAACTGAGCTAGCCGCCCTCAATCACCATGAGAAATATAATCAAACATCTGCTTATCGTCAACCGTTCCTATCTATCTTAAAAAAACTTACTGGGTGGGATATCCCCTTTTGCTGGTGGGAGATCATCGACAGGAGAAATCTCATCCGGCTGAAGGATCAACCAGGGTTTTGATTTTGTACGAGAAATAGAAAAAATAAGAAATCCACCGATCGTCACTGCAAGGGCTCCTAATAAAAATATACCGAATACTCCCGCAAACCCACATCCAAACACAGCCGTTACAACTTCCGCCTGAGTACTCGATCCTTTGAGACACAGTACAATGGAATCCCGACTAAATTCCAAACCTTTAAATGCCGCGCCAACACCAATCACCAACACCCAAAGCGTGAATAAACAACTAAATCTAACTTTTCGGACTCGTCCCAATCGTAAAATCGCGATCGCCGCAAAAAAAACTCCTCCCAAAATCCAGTACACCAAAAACCAAAGAATCGACAAAAAAACAGCGAACGACGACAAGGCTTCAGGCATAGGAAAACATTATACCATTGATCTAAATGAGAAAATGTTATAATAAGAATGCGTCTAAGGGGGTGTAGCTCAGTTGGTTAGAGCGCCAAGCTTATACCTTGGTGGTCGATGGTTCGAGTCCATCCGCCCCCACCATCAACTATGACATTTCTTCTCCTTGGAATCTTGCTTTTAGTATTTGGTACTTATTTTTTTCGTCAAGCGTCAAAAGAAGGTGATAAAGAAGGAGTTGTTGGTTTTTCCGCGATTATTATTGCCGCCGCAATTCTGACGCTCTTTTATGGACTTTTTTATACACTCATCATCACGTGAAAATATCGCGTGTACGTGTGCGTTCTGTCTCAAGCGAGGCACTCTGTTCATCACGGGAGGAACCCTATGGATTCACAGAATAGACCTGTTGCCATATAAGCTTATAGCCGAAAAATGTCAGATTCGAGCGAAAGCCGTTTGAGAAGACCGAGGAATAGCCTGAGCTATTTTGAGGTTTTCGAAAATGGCTTGTAGCCGAAGCTGGCGTTTTGCAGGCATAAGATTATATGGCAACAGGTCTAATGCCTCGCTTGAGACAGAAACGACTTACTGATTTCAACATCTCCGGAAATATCTATGAAACATTTTCAAGTCGACGAGCAACAAACAGGACAACGGCTTGATGTTTTTTTAGTATTGCAACTTGAACAATCACGCGCATCTATTCAAAAACTCATCAAAGCAGGTTTGATTTTGATAAACGGGAAAACAGGCAAAGCAAACACACGATTGGAAACAGGGGATGAAATCCGTGTGGAAGAAAGAGAAGCAAAGGATGTGAGGGAGGAAAAAAAGAAAAACATTCCCGTGCTTGATATTCTGTTTGAAAATGAAGATTTACTCGTCATCAACAAACCGGCTGGTTTGCTCGTCCATGCAGTCAACGCGAGCCAAACACAACCAACGGTCGTAGATGCTCTTCTTGAACGTTATCCGCAAATGGTCGCTGTTGGAGAAGATCCCATGCGTCCGGGAATTGTGCATCGTCTCGATAAAGATGTGTCCGGACTCATGGTCATTGCCAAAACGCAACAGGCGTTTGAAAATCTGAAAATACAATTTCAAACGCGAACGGTTTTTAAAGAATATTTGGCACTTGTCTACGGACCACTGGTCAAAGATCAAGATATTATCACCCTCAAAATTGCGCGTTCGAAAGCAAAAGGACGCATGGTCGCCCGACCCACTTCACAAGAAGGAAAAGAAGCGAAAACAGAATACGAAATCATCACGCGATTTAAAAATCACACATTTATCCGTGTTATTTTGCACACGGGCCGAACAAATCAAATTCGTGTCCATTTTGACGCAATCAACCATCCGCTTGTGGGAGATGAACTGTACAAAAAATCACACATGAAAAGTATTCGGCCAATCAAAATGGATCGTATTTTTCTACACGCGCACAAGCTCGGTATTCATCTGATGGATGGCACACAACGCACTTTCGAATCCCCTCTTCCAAATGATCTGACGGACCTTCTTTTATCCCTCACTCCCCTGTCCTAATTCCCTCGCTCTACTTTCCCCCCTACTACCTGCTACCAACTACTACTCCCCCCTATGCTTCTCACCCTCACCGGCGTCCCTGGCGCCGGCAAATCCACCATCGCAAAAATGCTCTCAGAAAAACTGAACATTCCTTGGTATTCGATGGGTGATTTGCGTGGAAAGATGGCCGCCGAGCGTGGAATGTCTATTGATGAATTCAATGTGCTGGGAGAAACCGAAGCATTTACGGATCAGGAAATAGATGATTATCAAAAAAAATTAGGGGAGAAAGAAAAAAATCTCATTCTCGAAGGACGGCTCTCTTGGTATTTTGTTCCGCATTCGTTCAAAATTTTTCTGGATGTTGATGAAGATGAAGCCGCAAAGCGTATTTTTGACGCATCGCAAAAAGGACTACGCAAAGACGAAGCGCCGTTTCTTTCACCTGATGACGTCAAAAACCGCGTGCGCACACGAGTGGAATCTGATATGCGTCGCTATCAAAAATATTACGGTGTGAACTATTTAGATCACTCAAACTACGATTTGGTGATAAATACGACCAATCTTTCACCCGAACAGATCGTGATGCAAATACAAAACAAATTACCAACACCCGGTGTGGCATTACCGACACCGGGTGTTGGTAATGCGTGACAATCGCTTGACGTTTTTTATTAAATTAGCTAGTATTTTCACACTTATCTATCGCTTCTGTCTACGAACGCTGATTCTCTCAATCCGGTCCTCTAGAAGAAGCGTCACTTATTTTTATGCTAGATGAAACAACAGAAGACGTTGTACAACCAACATCTGACGCAGTCGCAGAAACAGAACCAGTAGAAGCCGAAGTGATAGTTGAAGATCCTCCAAAAGTGACCAAACTCATCAATTTCACCGAACTCAAGGCCGGTCAAACTGTTCGTCTACACGAACGCATCGTCGACTTCACGTCAAAAGGCGAAGAACGTCAGCGCGTGCAGGTGTTTGAAGGAATGATTTTAGGACTGCGAGGTGCGGGTGTCTCGCGCACGCTCACGATTCGCAAAATGAGTGGAACTGTCGCGGTAGAAAAAATTTACCCGATCAATTCTCCCGTAATCGTGAAAATCGAATTAGTCAAAACCGCTCAGGTACGTCGCGCAAAACTAAGCTTCCTCAACAGCGTCAAAACCAAATTCAAACGCAAATTAAAAGAAACGTACGTTTCAGACAAATAACAAAAAATCCGGCACACGCCGGATTTTTTGTTTTGTTTATATTGATTGCAAATCATTTTTTGAACTGACATTCAGTCCATTTTGATAATTCCATAATTGTGTCGCTGGCACTTCGAGAATGTTGCGATTCCAACCATCACCATAAATGGAACCCGCAACGGTTTCGGAAATGATCCAGTGCAATGCGCCATCGTTTCCGACAACATACACGCGAGGATTCCCAACAGCCTTCACGCGAGCTCCTGGGACAAATCCACCATCATCGAGAATCTGCATCGTAGACTTACCCATGTCGAGCAGAGGAGAAAGCGTCGCCTGATACCATTTACCATCTATTCCCTTCCACATCGCATGACCGCGATCTGTGAGTAGAGGATCGGAATCGCTGAATCCAATCTGTATTATTTTTCCGGTGGTTGTATTTTCAACCCAAACGTTATTTTTTGCGTCCACACCAACGGTCACATCCGCAAACACATCCGTCACACGAAATGTTTTTTGCGTTGCGTGTTTCAATAGAAAATTGTATGTCACAAATCCTTCCGATGTCTGATAATACACGGCGTTTTCCTCAAGCTGAAATTTACCGCCCAATATCTTACCGAATGTTGCGATGCCATCCTGAGTGGTTACATACAACATGTTCTCCGCATCTACATGTGCCATGCGATCGCCCACAATCTGATACGCGACATCTGGTTTCACAAACCAGTTGAGATGCGCATTTTTATGTTCGACGGGAGTTGTGTTTGGAAGTGTTGGATCAAACGAAAACAAACGATAATCTTGGAAGTATTGAATTGCCCCGTTTGAAAGAAAATGTGCGCCGAGCAAATCACCCGTAGACTCAACCCATGTGCCGGGAATATCTTTTGCCTTGCGGCCCGCCACATCAATCACAAGCAATTGTTTATTGCCGCCATCAAAATGAAATTTCGCAAGAATCTGCCCATCACGTACATCCATCATTTCTTGAAGAGGGGCCGGAACGAGCCATAAAAAATCATCGTCTACAAATGTCGAAACGGTGTCATAAACGGAAAGTTTGCTCTTCACGGCTTTTGTGATCGAATCAACATGAAGAATGGAGGTATACAAACGCGCGCCGTCCATGATGACCTGCGACAATTTCATATCCGTTGTTTTACGTGGAATGGTGTAAATCGTTTGGATCGTCCCGGTCTTTGGAAGATACTCGTACACAGTCGCCCAAGAATCTTTACTCGTTGAAGGAATCGTATACACAAAACGATTGTCCGCAGGAACGATTTGACTCACGCCCGTAACGGTCAGAACTTTTCCATCCTTAAAAAAACGAAGCGTGTTTTTTGATTCATCAAAACTAAATACCACATTGTTCTTTTGAGAAACGGTCGAAATGGTTTTTGTGGCCAAACGATCCACATCGTACAGATCATAACTCCAAGCCGCGTCTGAAACAGTTGGTTGCCACTGTCCGTCGATGGCTTTGACGGACGGAATAATCGGACTGACTCCAATCGCCACGAACAGCGCGAGAATCAGTGTTTTTTTGAGATTCAACATAAAATAAAGTGGATTTTGAAATAAGTAAGGAAGGCCTCAAGATACAAAAAAATCGACATTTTGTCAATGCCGATTTCTTCATTTTTCACTATTTTATGGACAAAAGTGGCTTTAAATAGGCTCCCGTCACACTTTCTTTTGCTTTTGCAATCTCTTTTGGAGTTCCAGTGGCCACAACCAGTCCTCCTTTAATTCCACCATCCGGACCCATATCAATCACCCAATCCGCGCCTTTAACGACATCGAGATTGTGTTCGATGATGACAACCGTATTACCTTTATCAACAAGCATATGAAGAACGCCAAGCAGTCGTTTGATGTCCTCAAAATGTAAACCTGTTGTTGGTTCATCTAAAATATACAGTGTTCGACCAGTGGCGCGACGGGAAAGTTCCGTCGCAAGTTTCACGCGCTGAGCCTCTCCGCCTGAAAGTGTGGTGGCAGGTTGTCCAAGTTTGATATAGCCAAGCCCCACTTCATGTAACACATTCAGTTTATCGAAGATCGTGGATTGATCGGCAAAAAATCTTCGACCTTCTTCGACTGTCATGGATAACACGTCCGCAATATTTTTTTGTTTGTAATGCACTTCAAGCACCTCAAGGTTGTAGCGCGTCCCATGACATTCCGTACACTCCACATACACGTCCGGCATAAACTGCATTTCGATGCGACGCATGCCGTCACCTGAACACGTTTCACAACGTCCACCACCTTTCACGTTAAAACTAAACTTTCCCGCATCAAAGTTGCGCAACTTTGCCTCGGGCACAGCCGTAAACAAATCTCGAATCGCGGTAAAAACACCGGTGTACGTCGCGGGATTGGATCGTGGTGTACGACCAATCGGCGATTGATCAACGGCAACAACTTTATCAATATGCTCCGTCCCTTTGATGCTTTTGTGTTCACCTGGATACACTTTCGCGCGATAAAATTTTCGTGACAACGATTTCCCAAGAATATCCAAAATGAGTGTTGATTTGCCAGAACCGGAAACACCCGTGACACACGTGAGTGTTCCAAGTGGAATATCCACATCCACATTTTGTAAATTAAACGCTGTTGCGCCAATGATGCTCAATTTTTTTCCACTGCCTTTGCGATATTTTTTTGGAACCGGAATCGTTTTCTTTCCAGATAAATATTGTCCTGTGAGCGATTCTTTTTTCTTTTTAATTTGCGCGGCCGTTCCTTCCGCAATAATTTCTCCGCCATATTCTCCCGCGCCAGGACCGACATCAAACACGTAATCCGCCGCCACAATCATCGCTTCGTCATGTTCAACCACGATCACAGAATTTCCATTGTCGCGAAGTTGTTTGATCGTGCGAATGAGACGATCGTTGTCACGCGGATGGAGGCCAATCGAAGGCTCATCCAAAACATAAATCACGCCACTGAGTTGTGTCCCAAGTTGTGTGGCCAGACGCACGCGTTGTGATTCACCGCCCGAAAGCGTCATTGCACTGCGGTCAAGCGTAAGATATCCGAGCCCCACTTCGATCAGTTGTCCTAGGCGCGTATTGACCTCTTTTGCCACGCGACCAACAACCAACTCTTCGTCTGAGGTGAGTCCATCCTTCTTCCCTAATCCTTTTCCTTTCTCCCCAACTAATCCTTCAAAAAACTTTCCCACTTCTTCAACCGGCATATTCACCACATCCGCAATGGATTTCCCTTCGATGGTCACCGCAAGAACCGCTTTTTGCAAACGCTTTCCCTCACACGACGGACAAATCATGCGACGCATATACCCTTCCAATTCCCCTCGCACATATTCTGAATCCGTCTCGCGATATTTCTGTTCAAGCTGAGACAAAATCCCCGGATAAGTGACCTGTTGTCCATCGAATGAATACAACTCATCTCCTGTTCCATATAACACGACATCCAGTTTTGCTTTTGGAATTTTATCAATCGAAGTATCCATCGAAATACGATGTTTTTTGCCGACAAGTTCAAGTAGACGCAAATAGCTTGTTTGATTTCCCGCGATACGTGTCCATGGACGCACAGCGCCTTCGGCAAATGTGAGACGTTTGTTTGGAATCACAAGGTCTGGTTCCAAAACCAATTTTTCTCCAAGGCCAGTACACTCACCACACGCTCCGTACGGAGAGTTAAACGAAAACAATCGTGGTTCCGGTTTTGGAAGATTGAGTCCACACGGCGCACACATAAAACTTTGTGACAGTGTAAGCTCATCGCCGTTATCGTCATTCACAATCGTCAAAAAACCATTGCCATACTCCAGCGCTTTTTTAACTTGCGTTGTAAGCGTATCCTTTGAGTAGGTCGTCTCTGGATTGAACGAAAAAATAAGCACATCAATGTTGTGATCTTTTTTCTTGTCTCGACGTGTGGCAATCGCTTCGTCCGTATCCACAAGAAGTCCATCCAGTCGCACGCGTGTAAAACCCGCATTGAGCGCGGCTTGAAAAATGTGTTTGTGCTCGCCTTTTTGCTGTCGGACAACGGGAGAAAACAACAGGAACGTCTGTTTCCCAATCATTTTTTCAAGTTGCGAAACGATCTGTCCAACCGATTGTTCCTGAACGGGTGCAGAACACTTGGGACAATGAGGACGGCCAGCGCGTGCAAACAACACACGCAAAAAATCATAAATTTCCGTGACCGTTCCCACGGTTGAGCGAGGATTGTGCGAAGAAGATTTTTGATCAATCGCAATCGTTGGAGACAAACCCAAAATTTCATCCACATCCGGCTTATCCTGCAATTCCAAAAATTGCCGCGCATAGCTGGAAAGAGATTCCATGTAGCGACGCTGACCCTCTGCGTAGATGGTATCAAAGGCAAGAGACGATTTTCCTGAACCGGAAAGTCCGGTGACAACGACTAATTTATTCTTCGGAATGTTAACGTTGATGTTTTTAAGATTATGCACGCGTGCGCCTCGAATGGAAATAAAATCAGACATAAACGGATGCTCGAATCGTATAAAGAAATAGCGTCCCGCAGTCTAACACGAGATTTTCTAATGAGCAAGCGAATGGGGTCAGGCCTTCGATCGTCGATTTTTACCGTTTACAATATCGCTGATCGTCGAAGCAGATAGACCTAAAAATCTGCCGATTTGTGCATGAGAATAGGCACAGACATTTCGTGCTAAATAGATTGCCTTATCACGATCTTTTTTTGATTGTGTGTCTAAAAAAATTTCCTCTAAAGAAAGACGCCCGAGCATGCGCTGTTCTCGAGAGATATCCTTGAGTGCACCGATATTTTCTTTTTGTTCCCACACAGAATGCACAAATTGCGGAGATCCCAAAGTCATTCCATGCTGAACATCATCAAAAGGAGATGTGTTTTCCATCCGATCTGCGACAAAAGAAATATAAGATTGTTGAGCTTGCCACTGGTCATCTGTAAAACAACTTATCAGTGCATCCTTACTGAGAAACTTGGGCGAATTGATGAGTCCCGCAGTTGCACAATAACTACTCCATCGCCACTCTTTTGGATGAACGACAAGCCCTGCGCGAACTGGATTGAGAACAATATACCGAGAAATTTCCAATAGATAGAGCTCTTTCTCAACAAGAACTGTATGAAATCGACCTTGAAACACGTGACCTACTGTGTTGTGTTTTTTGTTATATCGTTGAGTATAAATCCCATTGAGACGATGCATCCCCGCAGACAATGTAGGGTCAATGGTTTCGATGAGTAAATGAAAATGATTTCCCATCAAACAATAGGCATAACAAGACCAATGATGAATCTTTATCGTCTCCGCAAGAATTTGAAGAAATAACACGCGATCAAAATCATCAATAAAAATTGACTGTTTTTTATTTCCGCGCGTCGTAATGTGATAGAGCGCGCCAGGATATTCAATACGTAATGGTCGAGACATAGTTGTGAGTGGGGTCAGGCCTTCGATCGTCGATTTCCATTCGCAAACCGTCGTAGGAAATCGACGATCGAAGGCCTGACCCCTTCAAAAAATTAATAAAAAACTCCCAATGGAATATCCACTGGGAGTTTTTGTATAATTTTATTTCATCAGAAAAAAATGTACTTGTCAATCTATCTCTGTTGATAAATCGACGATCGAAGGCCTGACCCCATGGAATTCCCCTGGGATTCACTGACTTAAAGTGCGAGTTTTGAAAAACATCCGCCGTTAGTGGGACTTATTCCACAACCTGCTGGAACGTTACATGGATTATCCTCACAAATAGTTTTTAAAGAAGCGGTTGAACAACCGAAAACGCATTGAATACCTCCATCGAGATCACCACCACCATTCGGATTTAAATCTAGCTCAGCTAAAGGACCGTCTTGGTCTGGATTCTCATTCTGCGCCACACCCTTAATACCATAGTCAAAACATGTTTTAATATCGCGACATGTTATTTGAACAAAAACACAAGAACCTGGAGTATTCGCAGTAATTGCACCAATTCCATCTGTAAAATCTCCATCTTGAGTCCATTCACAAGTTTCAATTACGTCCGTACCATCCTTAGCACTTTTAAATGTTCCTTTCGAAAGTTTGGCACAAGTACTTGAAGAGGGTTTAATGCCATTTTTATCTATATTTTTATCTATAATATCTCCACATCTCAAACATTGTGCTTTTGTACCTTGACCAACACAATCCTGGCGATAATAACTATCGCCAGCAGGACAAGTACTATATTGACAGGTTTGTCCTGCGATCGTATCTTTATTTTTATCTTTTGACCCTGACACAACCCCCATGGCACCACACCATTTTTCTGGGTGACCGAACGGATTATTTGAAGGGTTAGAAGAGAATTCCGTTCCATCTTCCTTTGTCACAATATTTTCCTTTTCAAAATCTTCACACGTTTGTCCAACCGAAACATCCAAAGAACGTACCAGCGACAATCTTGGAACCTTCATTTTAAGTAGTTGTGGATTGACAACTCCAACGATCAGCGCGATGGAAAAAAGCATGAGAAGACCGATCACGGCACTGCTGATTCGTTTCTTTCCTTCGCCCGCTTTGATACCGCCGGCCGAAAGAACGTATTGAAATCCGCCAATCATGACCATCACAATGGCAATAATGACACCGACACCGAGCATCCAGAGATAAAGCGCGTTGACATACACGGAGAGATCTCCCACAGACGAGAGGCCTCCAATTTGCACACTTAGTTTGGTCTCGACCTTAGCGGCGAGTGGAAAACAATAATGCATTCCCGTTGGACACTCCGGCGGCTGTTTTTTGTCATCCCACTCCCCCGCTTTTCCTGATTGCGCGGTATCGCATTGCGTTTTGGTAAAACACAATCGATTATTACTCGGATATTCCGCTAATGTTGGCGCGCACACTGCCACTTTTTGATCATTTGCCGTGCACGCCGCTTCACACGCCGCCGGAGCCACTTTTCCTTTTCCTCCAGGAACCACTCCATTGTTCGAAGTACAAAAACAGGTACACGGCTTTCCTTTGGCGCTAGCGGCATTGAATTGCGGATCTGCATACCATTTATCCGCAAGCGTGACGGAAGGAAACAACAAAACACCAGACGTCCACAGACACAACAAGAAAATAAGGATAAATCGTGAACGCATAATGTCTGATGTATCTGCCAGAGCAAGACCGTGTATGAATCGATAGGGTTCCTCCCGTGATTCATACACGGTCTTGCTCTGGCAGATGTCATGATTATTTTTGAGCAGAAACAATCCACTCTTCAAGTGTTTCTTTTGGGATAGACCCTTCTACTTTCACACCATTGAGAAAGAACGTCGGAGTTCCACGAACTCCAGCCGCAAGTCCATCTTCATAATCCTTCTTCACTTCATCTCGATACTTTCCCGAATCCAAACACTGGCGAAACGCTCCCGAATTCAAATTAAGTTCGCGCGCAAATTGAATGAATCGTTCCTGTGATAACTCAGATTGATTCTGATAGAGCTTGTCATGATACTGCCAAAATTGTCCTTGATCACCAGCACATCCAGATGCCTCCGCAGCTTTTTGGGCAATCGGATGCAAATCAGGAATGGGAAAATCACGATAAATATAGCGAAACTTTTCTGGATACTTTAACGCAAGTTCACGAAGAGCGAAACTCGCTTCCTTCGAATACGGACATCCGAAATCCGCAAATTCAACAATGGTCATGGAAGCATCCGCTCTTCCAAGCGATGGATCGTCGATTGAAGTTACCTCGACCAAGTCATCAGAAGAAAGAGGAATCGCGGCAAGACGTAAACTCGAAGAAAATGTCTCGCGAAATGAATAGGTGGATGGATCTATCGCACCAGACTGAATTTGTTTTGTAAAATACAGGACACGAGAGAAAAATAATCCAACCAAAATCAAAACGATGAGTGTGCAAATTGTTGCAACCCAATTGCGCTTACGAGGAATCTCTCGATCATCTAACATAGGAAAAACTCTTCAAAAATTATATCATGAGTCTACCTATGCTTTCCATTCAACAAAAAGAAGAATCGCGTGCAAGCCGACGTCAAAAAAAACGCGTGCCAAAAATGCGCATGTCCGGAAAAGGCATGAAACGCAAACTCGCTCGTTGACGAGAATGACTCTTTTTGTTAGAGTTTCACCGCTATGAACATCGATATGATTCTCAACGTTGTACAAATTATTCTGGCAGTACTTCTCATTGCTGCCATTTTGCTCCAAGCACGAGGAACAGGCTTGGGTGCCGCGTTTGGCGGAGGCGGAAACGTCTATCGCACAAAGCGTGGTGTGGAAAAAAAATTATTTCATCTCACGATTGTTGTTTCTATTCTTTTCTTTGGAGTCGCCCTTGCAAATGCCTTGGTATAAAAAGCGTTCACGCATCCCTTCCAATCCAACCAAAGACCTGACAATGCGTCAGGTTCTTAAAGTCTCAAAACCAACTCGTTTTCCTAGTTGGAAACAATGGAAACAACTCCCGTCTGTATTGACCAATAGAGAAAAACGCGTCCTGCAATCTGCCTTTGTGATGATGATCCTCTGCGCAAGCTTCACGATCGGTGTTGTTCTTCTCTCTCATCGAATCGAGATGCCGACACGCGGAGGAGAATATACCGAAGCTCTTGTGGGCGAACCTCAGCTCATCAATCCGCTTTACGCCATCACAAACGATGTAGACCAAGACCTCACATCACTTATTTATTCCGGTCTTTTTCGATGGATTCCGGGAACGGGACTTGTGAATGATTTGGCGGAATCGGTTCATGTGAATGAAGAAGGAACGGTCGTGACAGTCAAAATTCGGGAAAACGCTTCTTTTCACAATGGAGATCCTGTACGCGCGCGAGATATTCTCTTCACCATGAGTGCGATTCAAAATCCCAGTTATCGAAGTCCTCTCTTACCCTCCTTCAAAAACATTTCTGTCATTCAAGAAGATGATCTCACCGTTTCGTTTATTCTTCCAAAAGCGAACGCGCCATTTCTTCAAAATCTCACGGTTGGGATTCTTCCTTCCAGCATATGGGCGGATGTTTTGCCACAAAATGCTCCGCTTGCCAGTTTGAACTTACAGCCTATTGGAAGTGGTCCGTATCAATTCGTTGAATTTACAAAAGATAAAAAAGGTTCCATCCGTTCCTATACACTCAAACCGTTCGATCACTATTCTGACAATCCTGCAAAAATCCAACGACTTATTTTTAAATTCTATCCTGATAGTCCTTCTGCCGTTGATGGACTTGCGGATAAATTTGTCGAAGGAGTAAATGTAGTTCCGTTTGAAAACTTGGATGAAGTTGGACAAAATCGAACGATCGTGTTACATTCTCCTTATCTTTCGCGTGAAACCGTTTTGTTCTTCAATCAAAAAACAAACACACTCCTCCAAAAGAAAGGAGTGCGTGAAGCGATCGCAAAAACGATCGACAAAAAAGTGATCGTCGAAAACATTCTACAGGGAAATGGACGCGTGATTGAAGGTCCGATTCTGCCAGGAACCATCGGATACCATGCCAGCCTTGTTCCTGTACCTGTTGATCCAGAAGCGGCAAAAACACTGCTCACAGAAAATGGAGTTCTTGCGGAACCGAAAGAACCATCCACAAAAAAACCAAATCAATTCACATTAACGACCATTGATTCTCCTGAATTTTTGCAGGTTGCGGATTATCTGAAAATCCAACTCGAACTGGCGGGTTTGGAAATAGAAATTGTGTCATTTGCAAGCGATATCTTTTACGAAAAAGTGATCGCTCCTCGCAATTTTGAACTGCTTCTCACCACCGTTTTGTTCAACGCAGATCCTGATCCTTCTCTTTTCTGGCACTCAAACAAAGCGGATGGAGCCGGGCTCAACATTGTTGATTACAAAAACACCGAGATTGATACCCTTCTCGATTCAGCTCGCACAACGCTTCACGAAGCTGATCGACAAACAGCCTATCAAACCTTCCAAGAAAAACTCGCGGCAGATTTGCCGGCCGTGTTTCTCTATCAATCCAAATACGGTTACGCGATATCGAAAAAAATTCAGCAGGCGCAGTTTGAACAAATCCGTATTCCTTCTGATCGCTTTGCGAAAATAACGGAGTGGTATATCAAAACAAAAAAAACGTTTAAGTAATAGAGGTCTCTACATGGGCGAGTGGCGGAATTGGTATACGCGTACGTCTCAGAAGCGTATGGGGTAACCCTTGAGGGTTCGAGTCCCTCCTCGCCCACCATCCTACGCTCAGGCTGTGTGATACAGAGCCTGAGCGTAGGATGTCCTCCGAAGCCTTGGCGTAGGAGGACAGAATGTCCTGCGAAGCCTTGGCGTAGGGGGACAGGATGTCCTCCGAAGCCTTTGGCGTAGGAGGACGGATTGAAGAGATGAAGATCGCCTGAGCTTCGGATGGCAGGCCATCGCTCAGGCTGTGTGATACAGAGCCTGAGCGTAGGATGTCCTGCGAAGCCTTGGCGTAGGAGGACAGGATGTCCTCCGAAGCCTTTGGCGTAGGAGGGCCACACAAACATCTCACTTAAATTTCCACGTGATCTTTTCTGGCGACATGATTATGTCACTTAAAAAGATCGCGTCATAAGATACTTCTAAAAAACGGCGATCTTTCGTCTCACGGGCACCCGTCACGTCGGTCGCGACCGACGTGACCCGATCCACCCCATTCAACGTAGGATGCCTACGTTTCATGGGGCTGGACAGCCCGTTCAACGAAATCTCACCATTTTTTAGAAGTATCATACTTTACTTCAAGTCTGTTCTTTTACAATTTAATCCCGTTGTTTTTATCTTTTATTTTACGTTTTATTTTCTATTACCTCCTACCTTCCATCTTCTCTAACTTCTCCAACTTCTTCCTAACCCCTATCCCCTAACTCCTATTTTTTATTTATTATGCCCCCTATTCCTAAAAAACCCTCAACTGCGAGAAATTCCTCCGGCCGCCCACATGGACACGGCGGTCATGGCGGACAAAAAAATCGCTTCAAAGGCCGTGTCTTTCGCGCCTTGTCTCCACGTGCGCAAACAGCCATGCCTGAGCGAACCTCCACCAGCGACAAACTGCGAGTCATGGTGCTCGGTGGCTGTGAAGAAGTCGGTCGCAACTGTACGCTTATTGAATACAAAAACGACATTATTTTGATTGACATGGGATTGCAGTTCCCTGAAGAAGACATGCCTGGAGTTGATTACATCATCCCAAACATGAGCTATCTCAAAGGCAAAGAAAAAAATGTGCGCGGAGTGATCATCACGCATGGCCATTACGATCACATCGGCGCAATTCCGCACACCATTCCAAACATCGGCAATCCTCCCATCTACGCTCTGCCCATGTCCGCCGCGATTATTAAACGTCGTCAAGAAGATTTTCACACGCGCAAACTCGATGTGAAGATCACCAAACCGGATGATGTACTGAAACTCGGTGCGTTTACGGTGTCGTTCTACCACATCAATCACAACATTCCAGATTCTGTGGGAATTATTGTGGACACTCCAGAAGGTGTTATTTGTCACACAGGCGACTGGAAATTTGATTTCCATCCAGCCGGTGAAGAACGCGCGGACTTCCAAAAAATCGCCGAGATCGGGAAAAAAGGCGTGTTGTGTTTGATGGGAGATTCCACAAACGCAAACGTTCCGGGACATCAAGTCTCTGAACAAATCATCGGAGAAGAACTGGAATATATTATTGAAAAAGCTCCAGGCCGCGTGGTGATTGGCACATTCGCGTCTCTCTTATCTCGTGTCAAACAAATTATTGAATCGTCTGAAAAACTTGGGAAAAAAGTCGCGATTGAAGGCTACTCCATGCGGACAAACGTAGAAATCGCGAAAGAAATTGGCTTTATTAAGTGCGCGCAATCAACACTCATCAAACCGGAACAAATGGATAGTTATGACGATCAAAAAGTTGTCCTCATTTGTACGGGAGCGCAAGGAGAAAAAAATGCCGCGCTCAATCGCATCGCCAACAACGAACATCGCAGTATCCGCATTCGCAAATCCGATACCATTATTTTCTCGAGCTCAGTGATTCCGGGAAATGAAGGATCCGTTCAGCGCCTGATGGACATGCTGTATCGCAAAGGCGCAAAAGTCATCAACTATAAAATGATGGATGTCCACGCCGGAGGTCATGCAAAGAAAGAAGATATCAAACTCATGCTCGCGCTGTTCAAACCGAAATATTACGTCCCAATCGAAGGCAATCACTTTTTGTTGCGCGAAAACGCGGATGTCGCCTATTCGATGGGATGGAAAGAAGAAAATGTTTTTGTGGTTGATAACGGACAGGTCATGGAATTTGCAAAAGGCGTAGGAGTGCTCACAAAAGAAAAAGTGCCGACGGATTATGTGTTTGTGGATGGACTGGGAGTCGGCGATGTTTCCGAAGTCGTTTTGCGCGATCGCCAAGTGCTCGCCGAAGACGGAATGGTTGTCGTCATTATTCAAGTGGATAAAAAAACGGGAAACTTGATTGGTCAGCCGGACATCATCAGCCGTGGATTTATCTTCATGAAAGAACATCGCGAACTCATCGAACAAACTCGTGAAGAAATTCGCCGCGTCATGTCCGCCAAAGATCCAAAATCACAAGCCGATCCAAAATACTTGCGCGAACAAGTCCGCGATAAAATCGGCCTATTCTTGTTCAAAAAAATCGAACGAAGACCAATGATTTTACCCGTCATTTTAGAAGTTTAACAGCCTTCCTATGCCTCGCGTCCTCACTGCCTTACAACCATCCGGGATTCTGCACATCGGAAATTATTTCGGCGCGATTGAACCGTTTGTCAAATTACAAAATGAGACAAGCGAAAACTTTTTGTTTGCGGTTGATTATCACGCGATTACCGTTCCACAAGAGCCGGTGAAGTTGCGACAAAATTTATTGTTTACGATCGCAACGTATTTGGCTTCCGGCGTCGATCCAGAAAAAACTGTCCTCTTTCAACAGTCAGCCGTTTTTCAGCATACAGAACTCACGTGGATTTTGAATTGTCTCGCACACATGGGCGAGCTGGAACGCATGACACAATACAAAGATAAAGTGCGTGGCAAAGGTGAATCCGTCACGGTTGGTTTATTTGATTATCCCGTTCTCATGGCCGCGGATATTTTGCTGTACGACACTGAAATTGTGCCTGTGGGCGACGATCAAAAACAACATGTCGAACTCGCACGCGATCTGGCGGAGCGATTCAACAAACGATTCGGGCAAACCTTCGTGATTCCAAAATCACAAATCCGCAAAGAAGGCGCACGCATCATGGCGCTTGATAATCCTGAAGTCAAAATGTCCAAATCCGCGCAAAGTGAAAAAAATTATCTTTCACTTATGGATGATGAAAAAACCGTTGAAAAAAAAATCAAAAGCGCAGTCACAGATTCAGAGGGAACAATTGTGTATGACAAAGAACGAAAAGGACTCGCGAATTTAATCACACTGTACGGGTTGGTCACAAATCTGTCGCATGCAGACATTGAAAAAAGATTCGCAGGAAAAGGCTACGGCGATTTCAAAAAAGATCTCGCACGCGAGATCACCGCATTTCTTGAACCACTCCAAGCACGCATTCAAGAACATCTCAAAGATGAAAAAGCACTCAAACAGATACTCGCCCATGGGGCAAAAAAAGCAAGTGCCATCGCCGAAGAAAAAATGACACACGTCCGAATGGCCATTGGAATCACGCTTTAAAAAAAGCAGACGGATGAACCGTCTGTTTTTGATTGTCTGATCGTTTGACATTATAGAATAGAAGTGGCCGTTGACAATGACTCTTTGTATTGCTATTATCTGCCTGTCTCAGGAATGTCGGGTGATCGCTGTTCGGTGTAAAAACCGAAGAGAGGAAAGTCCGAACACCATTCGCATCGCAAGATGTGATGAAAAAGAACGTTGTTAATGACAACCGGGCATAAGAATCAGGACGCGTGGAATTGGAGCAATTCATATTCCATGATTCCGGACTCAAAACCTAGGGAAAGTGCCACAGAGACAATACTAGGAGAGTAGAAGGTAGTAAGTAGCAGGTAGTAAGTATATGCATTTTTTAAAACGCGTATACTTACTACTTGCTACCCAATACCTACTACTACTCTGAAAGGTGAAAAGTGATAAGAGGTGTGCGAAGCAATTCGTCTGCCACTTATCTCGCCGCGTGGTGACACGACGGTGTGGTAAACCCATTCTGGTGTAAGAGCAAATTTGGTAGCTCGCAATTGACCGGCAGAGCCGGTCTTGAGCCTTGCAGTGATGCCTGGCCTAGATAGATGATCGCCTCCTCTTTGCAAAAAGAGTAGACAAAATTCGGCTTACAGACAAATCCTGAGACACCAAAAATTCCTCGCCAACGCGTGGAATTTTTGTTACTGTGCATCATGCATTCTGTTCCTCTCGACGAGCCGACTACTTGACTATAGTCATCACACTATGAAACGTTCAGCACTCGCGTTCACCCTTGTTCTTGTTCCTCTGGACATTCTTGCGCTTATCGACGCAGGCATCAGCGCATTTTATCTTCGTTTTCATCCATTTTTTACAACCTTGCGTCCCGTGATTTTTGATTTGCGTTTGGATCAATTTTTAAAAGTGATTTTCCCGATCATTCTTTTGTGGATCTGTATCTTCGCTGTCGCGGGACTGTACACGACCAAACGTCTCTCTATTGCAACAGAACTCAGTCGTGTTTTTCTTGCGAGTTCTTCTGCGATGGCACTCATTTTCGCGATTACCTTTTTCTCTCGTACGTTATTTGAATCTCGATTTATCGCCGTCGCGGCCTGGGGGCTCTCAATTATCTACGTCTGTCTTACACGACTCATTGTTCGTGGTCTCCAGCGATCACTCTTAAAATTAGGGGTGGGAGTCCATCGCATCGTGATTATTGGAAATAATTCCACCGCAGAAGTACTCACACAGGAATTCAAGCAAAAAAAATATCTCGGATTTCAAGTTGTTGGTCAGTATAAAGAATTTGATAAACGGACAGCGAGTCGTATTCGAGAACTGAAACGCGAAGGAAAAGTTGATGAAGTGATTCTTGCTGATCCGCACGCAAGCAAACAAACCACTCTTGATCTGATTGCACTGACCGATTCAGAACATCTTGGATTCCGCTATTCTGCCGATCTCTTTACCGCCGCGGTTGGTCGGTTTATCAATCACACCTACGCAGGTATTCCCGTTATTGAAGTCCAAAAAACACCGCTTGATGGATGGGGTTCCATTTATAAACGGTCGTTTGACATCCTCATGTCACTTTTGTGTATCGTCGTCACCTCCCCACTCATGATCCTCACAGCGATCGCGATTAAACTTGATTCGCGTGGTCCTGTCTTGTTTGCAAGAATCGATAAAAACAGTCCCTCACTGCGCATCGGACAAGAGGGAAAATCATTCCACTATTTCAAATTCCGTTCCATGGTGCCTGGCACTCATTTGATGCGTTATAACGAACTGGCTGACCAAGACATCCGCAAAGGCTCACCGATGGTGAAAATTAAAAACGATCCGCGTGTCACACGCGTTGGTAAATTCATCCGCACGTGGTCCATCGACGAACTCCCCGAATTTTTCCTCGTCCTGTCCGGCAAGATGAGTCTCGTGGGTCCACGCCCACATTTGCCAGAAGAGGTCGATCAATACAAACCTGAGTACCGTAAAGTTTTGACGATAAAACCTGGCATCACAGGCATGGCACAAATTTCCGGCCGTGCCGATCTGGACTTTGAAAACGAAGTAAGACTCGACACGTATTACATCGAACATTGGACCCCTTGGCTCGACTTTTACATCTTACTTAAAACTCCACTCGTTGTTTTGTTCCGTAAAGAAAAAGGATCTTACTAAAATCTATGCAGTCTCATTGCAAATTGTGCGGAAGCGAAGCTCATACAACCGGTGCGTGTCAGTACACAGAACAACGCAGTCAGAAAAACATCGTTCAAATTCTTGAACACCTGACTCATTCCACAAAAGAAACACATCCAACAATAACTCTTTCGGAACAATCTCAAGCACACGTCCAGAAAGTCGCGGATCGACTCAAACAACAAGAGCGAAACGTCTTTTTTGTGATTCGTTGTTGGAATAAAACGCAAGCAGATCTTCAACAATTGTTTGAGCGACTTCAAAAAATTCAATCAACAATGCCAGAATTACTTGGTGTGTTTATTTCGATCAATGCCGCACAGGACACGAACGGACAAACAACAAACGCTCTTGAGTCCATCTTGTCGCGCTCGACACTTCCCTTTTCAGTGATTCCACTTCAAATTTCGAAATATTCCTGGACAGCTGGACTCAATGCGGCTCCGGCGCTTTTACATTCTGTATGCCAAGAGAAAGACGTCAATGAAGCAAAGCAATTTATCTTCAATTATTCTTTCGATGCAGTTCTTTCTGAACCAGCCGTCGAGCAAATTGCCACTCATGTTCGTCAGGATATGCCACTTATCACCATGCGTGTAGAAGAACCGGTAGATGCGGCTTCACAGATTGAGATGGTTCAGGATGAAAACAGGGAAAATATCACACGCATGCTTGATAAATACTATGAACAATTAACGGATTCGGCAAAAACGTTTTCTGTTGAACAATTCTTGGAAGATTACCATCAAGCAATGGTGATGCTTGGACGCAACACGAGCATGCTATTTTCTCTGCAAGACATTGTACGACTTGGGGGTTTTGATCCTGCGTGTAATCCACTGGGTGGAATGGAAGATCATGAATTTGTTTTTCGTCTCTTTTTGGAAAAAATCATACAAATCAAACAATCGAATGATCCCAATAAACAAAAACAACTTGTTGATCAACTTTTTGCACTCAATAACGCTCTCAAAGAACCTGTTCCCTACAATGATCTTGCCTGGAATCACCTGCCACAGGGAGACAAAAAAAGTGGTCGTGTTTTCAAATACGACCATGAAAAAAAGGCATTGACCAAAATAGGTTCGCGTTTGGCCCAACAATTTCATAAAAATAGCCCCTCGTTTGGCGTTCCAGTCGAGGAACGGGATTTTCAATTCTCGCCGTAAACTCACGGCCTCTGTCTTCGTGCTTCTGGCGCCATTGTGTCCATGAAAATCGCTCTGGCTCACAACTATCTCATCCAAAACGATGGTGCGAAGAAGGTCATTTCGTAAAAAAAGGATCGTATTAAAACAGCTCAACCATCAGTTTTATCAACCGGACTTTGAGTCAATTCAACATATGGCAGTTGTGGATCGTCTGTATTTATCTTCTCAACTAAGAGACGAAAGGTACGGGGACTCGGAGTTTCTGATTGATGAAAAAAAACAGGTATATCATCTCCTTTTTTTAATACAAAAGTTTGCGTTGTAAAAAATGGTGTCGTTGTTTGTGTTGAATGAACATACGCAGTTACCTCAGGTATGGTTGCAAGTACACGTACTCCTGCTTCGAACGAAGTGAGGTCTGGACCAATTAAAATCGTCCCATCATATAAGTCGTTCTTCAATAATCCAAGATACATTTTCAAAATGCCATCTTGATTACTTATCGTAAATGGCGTGCCTCCAAATCGAATCTCCCCCCGCTGCTTTAACACTCGCACCAATTCAGGTAAAGCTTTATCAAAAGCAATGTGTTCGAGAACATGATTAAGATAAACCACATCGATAGAGGCATCGGCAAGAGGAAGTTTATAAATATCTGCGGCAACATACATTGGTTGTTTCTCACTGGATGAAACTTTTTTGGAGGCATCGGCAAGCGCGCTTGTTTGTGAAACATACGCATTGATACCAACCGACTTTAGCTTCTGTTTTATCACGTCTGGTGAATCCGTTGGGTGAACATACGCGTATAATTGATCCGCAACAAGAATAGAAAGATCTTGTCGCTGTTCTTGCAATTTAACACCAAAATCAGAGAACCCTTCTCCAAGAATCAATACATTCGCACCATGCGGCTGTGCATTGAGGTCAAGAGAAAGTTCCTCTATCACTATTTCCGAGTTCCTCCCTGTAATATCAATTGATTCCTTGGGATTACCTGGCCAGTTTTCCAAACGTCGTTCTGACATATAAATTTAGTCTTAGGATAACACATTTGATCTGTACTTTCATATCTTTATCAGACACCAGAGGACATCAACTTTATAAACAAAAGCGAGTCGAAAACACCATCATAACGAGGAAGGGTTATTTTTTGCGAAAAAGTCTGTGATCAAGTAAAGTCCTAGCATCCATTTCTTATGAAAATTGCGCTTGTTCACGATTATTTGGTGCAGGATGGTGGCGCGGAAAAAGTGTTGGGAGTCATGCAGGAAATTTGGCCGGAAGCTCCTACATACACGCTTTTTTTTGATTCCAAAAAACTTCCGACGTTTGTGGGCCGAGATATTCGGACGTCCTTTTTGCAAAAAATGCCGTTCGCGCTGAAAAAATACCAGTGGTACATCACGCTGATGCCGACCGCGACGGAACGTTATGATCTGTCAGAATATGATGTGGTGGTGTCCTCAACAAGTGCGTTTGCAAAAGGTATCATCACGCGACCGGATGCAATTCATCTTTGCTATTGTCATACACCAACTCGTTACCTGTGGTCTGATACACACAGTTATCTTGAGGAGCTTCGCGTGCCGCGTTTTATCAAAGCTCTGCTTCCGCCTGTTCTCTCGCGTTTGCGTGCTTGGGATCAACAGGCCGCGCAACGCGTTGATTATTTTGTGGCGAACTCACAAACCGTCCAGCAACGCATCCAAAAATATTATCGCAAAAACTCGCACATTATTTTTCCGCCGGTCGATACCCATCGCTTTCATACGTCGCCTCGGCCCAAAACATATTTTTTAACCGGTGGTCGACTCGTCGCCTATAAACGATTCGATCTCGTCGTCGATGCGTGTAATAAAACAGGTATCCCACTTAAAATTTTCGGATCCGGTCCGATTGAACAGGACCTGCGTCGACAAGCAAAATCAAACATTGAATTTCTCGGCAAAATTGGAAATGATGCACTTCATGATTTGTATGCCGACGCGCGCGCGTTCATTCATCCGCAAGAAGAAGACTTCGGCATCACGCCGATTGAATCGATGGCGGCAGGACGTCCGGTGATTGCCTATCGAAAAGGAGGCGCGACCGAAACGGTTGTGGAGGGATTATCCGGCGAATTTATCGAAACACAAACATGGGAGGAACTCGCCGATCATTTGATACGTTTTGATGAAAAACGATATGATCCGCACACGATCAAACAGCATGCGGAACAGTTTGGAAGAGAGCGATTTAAGAAAGAAATAACACAGTATCTCACGCATATCCTGAAGAAACCTCTCTAACCTCTCAGCCTTCTTCACCCTCTTAGCCCTCTTTGCCCTCTTAGCCCTTCCCCCCAATGCGCATTCTTGTCGACATTCGACACCTGACAAATCCACAACAAAGCGGCGTGGGAGAATATACCATTCAACTCCTGCGTGCGCTTTTTGAAATGGATCAAAAAAATGAATACGTCCTGTTCTCTAGCGGCCATATCAAACCTGACCTTTCTTCCTACTTCCTCCTTTCTACTTCCTACTTCCATATTCACGTCCCAATCTCCAACAAACTCCTCAACCTGCGCACTCTTTTTCTTCAACATCCTCCCATCAACTGGCGAGTCCGTGAACCAATAGATCTTCTTTTTCTTCCAAATCTCAACATTGTTTCACTTCCAACAGACATTCCAACCGTTCTCACGATTCATGATTTATCCTGGCATTTCTTTCCGGAATTTTATTCAAAAAAAATGCAATGGTGGCACAAAGCAACTCGTCCAAACGAACTGATCACGCGTAGTCGGCATCTTATTGTGCCCTCACAATCCACAAAACAAGATGTCGTGTGTGCGTTCCAAAAACAAGAAGAACGGATTTCGGTGATTCCGCATGGGTGCGATGCCTGTTTCACTCCACATCGAGAGGCGCGAGATCATGGGGTACGATCTCGTTTAAAACTCCCTAAGGAATTTGCTCTGTTTGTTGGGACAATGGAACCACGCAAAAATTTACTCGCGCTCATCGAGGGAGTGAAACACTATCGCATACAGTCACACAACGATCTTCATCTTGTGTTGGTGGGAAAATGGGGATGGCGCTCGCGGGATTTGCGACAACGTCTTAAAAAAAACGATGTCCATGACTGGGTCCATTATTTGGGTTACGTCGCCAATGAAGATCGCCCTGCACTGTATCGTTCTGCCACTGTTTTCACTTGGCCATCCATTTACGAAGGATTTGGACTCCCTGTTCTTGAGGCGATGGCGTCCGGCACTCCCGTTGTCACTTCACACACTTCTTCACTGTCAGAACTCACAAAAGACGCCGCTATTCTCGTAGACCCATACAATAGCCGTGATATTTCCGACGCATTGCGAGGACTTCTTGGATCAAACACTCTTCAAAAACAACTGAGTCAGCGCGGCCTCGCCCGCGCAAAAGAATTGAGCTGGAAAAAAACGGCCGTGGAAACCCTCACTGTTTTTGAATCTTGACCACGCGTTCTCCTCTTAGCCCTCTTGATCCTCTTGGTCCTCCTCCTGCCTTCTGCCTCCTGCCTATTCCTTCTGTTGACATACAGCCTGTTTTGATGTATCTTTCTTTTTCCCCGAAATCTTTTGTGTCAAAACCTCAAACAACAAATGGAGCGAGAAATGACCGAGAAACGACGGATAACAGGACTTCGAGTGGTCCTCTTGGAGGAGCGTCTCGATGGAATTCCAAACGGTCCACGGATGATGTTCTGGGGAGCGCCAGAAGAGGGTCCGACCCATGGATACGATAGTCTCGCCATCATGTGCGAGGGTGTCGAGCGCAGATCCGCTTGGATCGTCTCCGACAGTGATCACAACGGCAGTCTCGCACTCAGAACTGCGGATACGATCATGGGGGATCTGGAACAGAATGTCCCGACCCCCTTTGATCTCCCTCCGCAGGACATCGCAACAAAGACGTTTCTAAAAAAACGACGTACCAGTGGCCTCACAGCTCCCGTCGCTATTAAGGAGCCAATGGCCGATCCAATCCCCAACGACGCGTTGCCTGCTGGCATCTTCGTCCCCGTCGGCGATGGCACGTGGCTCGTGTTCCTGCACGCGCCGTTCTATTTCGAGATCGATCCGTCGTCCTGGGAGGCTCTGCTTCCTCGCGTTCCCGGTGTAGGAATGCGATGGATGCAGTACCTCGAGACCTGTGCAGAACACTTGTGCTTGATGCGCTGATCCAGCACTCCAAACCCTGATCGAGCTATACGCTCGATTTTTTTATTTTGATTGTTAAAATTTGCGTTTGTCATTTAATGCTTATCCTTCTTAGTCCTCTTGGTCCTCCTCCTGCCTATTCTCTACTTTCCCCCTGTTGATATCCTGGGCACAAACTCGGGATTTTTTGCTATAATACAGTCATGAAGATCGGTATTGATGTACGCATGGCTGGTCCAAACGTGGGGGGTGGCGGTCTTGGTCGTTATGTTCAGCAATTAGTAAAAGAATTGCCTGGTGTCGACTCGAAGAACCGCTATGTTTTATTTGGAAATGAAGTGAATATTCCGTGGTACACACTCAAAGAACAAATTTTTCTTCCCACGCACATTGATAAACATCATCTCGATCTCGTTCATTTTCCCCATTGGAATGTTCCTGTTTTTCTTAAAACGCCATTTGTCGTCACGATTCATGATCTGATTCTCCTGCATGAACCACGTTCAGCCAGAGCCACCACTCTTCATCCAATCCTCTACGCAATAAAATACAGGGGCTTTCGATCTGTGCTGTCGCATGCGATAAACGCGTCAAAAAAAATCATCACTGTTTCACAAGCAACGAAAACCGACATTCTCAAATTTTTTCCACACATTGATCCAAACAAAATTGTCGTCATCTACGAAGGTGTCACACCCTTGTCCCCCTCTGTCCTGCCTTGCCAGGCGGAGCCTGGTCCGGCTTCGCCGGATCTGCCCTTGTCCCCCTTCCCCTCTCTTCTTTACGTAGGCAACTGCTATCCGCACAAAAATTTGGAAACTCTGCTGAACGCGTTCGATCTCCTTCGTAAAACAAACCCGGATGTGCGCCTCATCTTTGCTGGACGATCGGATGAATTTTCCAAACGTCTCAAAGACACCGCATCCAAACGCGCAAGCGGACAACGAATTGAATTCCGATCAAACCCGACGGATGAAGATCTCGCACAAATCTATGCAAACGCAACGGTCTATGTCTTTCCCTCTGTCATCGAAGGATTTGGCCTGCCGCCACTAGAAGCCATGAGTCTTGATGTGCCAGTCGCGGCCTCAGATATTCCCTCTCTGCGTGAAATACTTGGAGCTTCAGCACGCTACTTTCCTCCCAATGATCCAGAGGCAATCGCGCGCATCCTCCAACACCTCCTCGAGCAAAAACCTCTCCGTGATGATCTGATCGAAAAAGGACGTGAACAAATCAAACAATACTCTTGGAAAAAAATGGCCGAACAAACTCTCTGCGTATACGAATCCTGTGCCAACCAAAAAACCCCTTAAAAAAGAAAAGAAAAAGCCGCTTCGCTCGGTCACAAAAAAATTGGAAAGTGCCCAGCTCAAGCGCGCTCTTGCACGTCGTTCACACGCTCGAAAAACAGCAGAACTGTTTGATTTGGCTGTTCCTCATGTCCATCAGCTAAACAATTTGGAGAATAAACACACCCCTCTTGTCCATGTTGGACAACATACTTTGTCTCCGTTTGTCATCAATCTAAGCCGTTGTGTTCCAACACCAACAGAAATAGTGCAGGAAGGCGCACAAATTCAGCTTAACTTTTTGACAGAGGCATCTTTACGGCCACAAGAAATCATTCTTGAACCCAAAGACGCTCTTGTTCTGTCTCAAACGGATCTCGCCTTTCAACTGCGAGAGGGTTTATCGCGGAAACCTTCTACCTCCACCTTATTACTTCCTGTCAATTGCCTCTCCGACAAAGCCGAATCCAGCTTTGCCGACCTGCCTCCTTCTGCCTATTGCCTTCTGCCTATTGCCTCTTCTCTTCGCATAACTATTCCAAAAAATTCTTTCATCCCAAAAACAGTTCCAGAAAATATCTTTGCGTACTTTGATTTACCTGAACAAGAAACCACCAAACAGGAAGAGGAAACGGAACCGGAAGAAAGCGAGCTTGTGGAACTCGAAGGATTACATTTTCAACAATCGAACGCGCAAACCAAGACGTCATGGTCATGGACACTTCCGACTCCGCAACCATGGATGCGCGCCGTTGGAGCATTTGTATTGATCTCGTTTGTGTTTGTTCTGCCGCTTCATGCCATGAATATCCTGAGTCAATTGCAAGAAACAAAAGGAACGGTGAACACAAATGCACGCGACGCATTATCGTTCTTACGCACGGGAACACAAGCGGCACTCACACGGGAAACCACCGATGCGCAAAGCGCTTTCTCTCATGCACAAGAACGATTCTCGCACGCACAAAACACCCTCTCCGAATTGGGTGTGGGAACATCCTTGTTGCTTTCCTCTCTTCCTTCCACAAAAAAAGAATTTAAAGACGGTCAAGCCCTCTTGCGGGTGGGTCAAGATATCAGTATTGCGGGCGGACGAATCGCGCAAGCGCTTCAAGCGATCGAAACAGAAATAAATCCAACTCCTGTCTCTCATATCCAACTTTTGCAAACCTACCTTCAATCCATCCTTCCGTACTTAGAGGATGCGCAAACACAACTGAACTCTGTGGAAGCAGACACGATTCCAAACGCGCAACAAGAAACATTTTCTCAGCTCAAACAACAATTCCCAACCCTCATCGCTTCTTTGCAAGAATTTCAAACGCTCAGCAACTTAGCGATCACTATTTTGGGAGCGGAAGAAACCAAACGCTATTTGCTCATTTTTCAAAACAACACAGAGATTCGTCCAACAGGTGGATTCATGGGAAGTTTTGCCGAAATAAAAGTGCGCAATGGCATTCTGGAACATCTCTCGATTCCAACCGGTGGAAGTTATGATTTGCAAGGATCATTGAAAATCGCACGCATTGCGCCGGAACCGCTTCAACTTCTCAAAGCGCAGTGGGAATTCCAAGATGCAAATTGGTTTGCGGATTTCCCCACAAGTGCCAGACAAATGCTTCAATTTTATGAAGATGCGGGCGGACCCAGTGTGGATGGCGTGATTGCGATCAACGCCACGTTTGTGGAGGAATTAATGGGACTTCTGGGCCCTATTGAAATGCCTGACTATGGCAGAACCATCACCCAAGAAAACTTCTTGTTTGAAACACAAAAAATTGTTGAATTGGAATATGACCGCGCGCAGAATAAGCCAAAAGCCTTTATCGGGGACCTCGCACCAAAACTCATCGAACGAGTGCTCACGGGAGACAGTCAACTCTTTTTATCTCTGGTCGATCAATTAGGAACCGGGCTTGCACAAAAAGATATCCAACTTTTTTTCACCGATGAAGAATTGCAACGCGCGACCTTAAAACAAGGATGGGCCGGTGCACTTGTCCAGACAGGAAAAGATTATCTTTTCGTTGTTGATACAAATTTAGGAGGAGGTAAAACAGATGGCCTCATCGAAGAACAAATCGCTGTTGATGTCGCCATCCAAACAGATGGCTCAATTGAAAATACCGTCACGATCAATCGCACGCACCATGGAGTGGAAGGGGCTTTGTTTACGGGAGTGAATAACGTGGATTATGTGCGTCTGTATGTCCCGAAAGGAAGTGCGCTCATCCATGCAAGTGGATTTAGTATTCCTGATGAGCGATTATTTGAACGTCCACAAAAAGAATGGTTGGTGGATGATGATATTGAATATCAAGCCGCCTCGTTTACACGACAAGAAGAAAACGGAACAGACATTTATGAAGAACAAGGAAAAACCGTTTTTGGAAACTGGATACAAACCGCTCCGGGAACAACGTCGCAAGTCATCTTCACGTATCGTCTTCCGTTTACCCTCACACAAAAAAATACCGGATGGACACAACCGGTAAAAAAATTCCTTGGAGTCACTCAAACACAAGACTATACATTGGTCCTGCAAAAACAATCCGGCGTGATAGATCGACGCACAACGGTTTCCATTTCTGTGCCTGATACTCTCAGAACACTCTGGAAATCTTTTGAAGGAACGCAAGTGCAAATGAGTAACGGGACTGATGGCTTTATTGGTCTGCTTCTTCAACCATCCTTATGATCCCTTCCTCTCGCAAACGTCGTTCCGCGCGTGAAATCAAAAAAGAACTGCGCGCCATCTATACAGGTAAAGATGGATCCGTTCCGAATCTCACACAACTGGAACATCGAAAACAAACACCACTCACGGGTGTCCTCATTAAAATTATTCTCGTGCTATTGACGCTCTCCGTCATTGCTTGGAGTGGATTCTTTTTGTTGAGCAAAGGACTCCTTCAAGAGAAAGAAACGCTCGGAGTCTCGATTGAAACAAAAGAAGTGGTACGATCAGGAGAAGAAACCACGATGACGATCCGATATGAAAATACGGGTCGAGTTCCCATTGCCGCACTCGAACTCAAACTGAATCTTCCGGAAACATTTCATTTAACCTCTTCTATTCCTCCCGCGACGTCCGGTACACAATGGACGATCGGATCGCTCACTCCTTCCTCTGATGGAGCCATTACCCTTTCAGGTATTTTTCTCTCGGAAGTTCCCAGTTCACAGCGCGTTCAAGCACTGTTCACCTATAAGCCGGCAAACTTCAATTCCGATTTTCAAAAAATTGAGAACAAAATCATTCAACTTAATGCATCCACGCTTCAACTGAGCATGACGGGTCCGGAAAAAGCGTTGGCGGGAGATCCGGTGGAGTATGTCATAAATGTCCAGCACAATGGAAACAAACCGGTTTACAATGTACGCGTTGTTCCTTTATTTCCGCTGGATTTTACTCTGCAGGAATCAAAACCAAAACTCAATGAACAACAGCTCGCTTGGGAAATCGCATCGCTGGAGCCGGGAAAATTGTTTTCAATCACTCTGAAAGGCACATTCACCTCCACCGCTTCCGGAGCACTTGCGATGGGTGCCAAAACAGGATTTTTGGATGAAGAAAATTTTTTTGAACAAACACACGCGGAGGTAAAAACCGATGTGCTCGGTGGCGCAGTCAGTTTTCATCTCATTATTGATGGAACAGATAAAAGTCAAAGTGTGGATGCGGGTAAAACCCTTCATGGATCCATTGACTATAAAAATCCGGGAAAAGATTCCGTGGAAGATGTTGTGTTTACTCTCACGCTTGAAAGCGCGGGAAAATTACCCGTCGATCTCACTCAAGCAAATTTTTCCGAAGGCGTGCGTACAGAAAAAGTGATCGTATGGAATAAAGAGAATCTCCAACCATTAGCGAAACTTGCAAGTAATGCCGAAGGTCTCATAGATTTCACCTTGCCACTTGTTTCCGATCTCTTAGATTATGCGGATACCTTCACGGTAAAATTAACAATGGCCGTTGGACGCGTCGGCACCATCAAAACGTCGCATACCATTGAAAGTACACCGATCGTTTTCACACTCAATTCAGACACAACCTTATCTGCGCAGGCACGGTACTTTGCAAAAAATGGGACCGTAATCGGAAGTGGTGAACTTCCCCCGCGTGTAGAAAAAACCACAACCTATCATCTGGAGTGGAATCTGAGCAATTCGCTTCATGAACTGACAACCGTACAAATAGAAACCACGCTTCCTCCGGATGTCTCATGGAAGGAGGCTGTCACAAAAGACATTGGAACACTCACCTATAATCCGATTACTCGACGCGTAAAGTGGCAAATTGAAAAACTCCCAATCGACATTAAGCAAGCACAAGCGGGGTTTGATGTTTCTGTCACACCAAAAAAGACTGATGTGGGGAAATTCATGAAACTCACGGATCAAACAACACTGCAAGCCATCGATTCGGTCACCAAAGGTGAAATTCACGCAACGCGGCCAGTCATTACCTCGGAACTGACAGAGGACCTAAAGGCGATTGGAAAAGGAGTGGTTGTGGAGTAAAAGCCCCAAATTTGGGGCTTTTTTGATAGATGAAAATGCCGTTGACAAACAGATGGTTTTTCGGTAAGTTTGCGCATCCGACTGGTCCTGTTCACGGTCGGGGGCTGAGAGAAAATGACAGGAAATCTTAATGAAAGAGGTGAAGTGATGAAGTTGCGACTGAGTTTGATGGTCGTTCTGGCCGCCCTCATGGCGACCAGTGGATGCAAGAAGAAGGAAACACCACAAGCGCCGAGGGTCGAGCAACCGACCAGTGGCCCCGTTGTGGAACAGCCTGTCGCGCCGGTCATGACACCGCTTGCTCCGACCTCCGCTCCCATCGCACCAACCGCGCCGGTCGCACAGCCGCCCGTCGCGCCGCCGAGGGTCAAGGGTTCGATGCCGGGTGGTGTGGTCGTGCAAGGGACCGCGGTCAAAGTCGGGATGCTCCTTTGGGGTGGCGACATGGCCACGTTCTGGGGCAACGGCGGACTCGAAACGCGCGAAGGAACCATCTTCGCACAGTACGGACTGCAGCTGTCCATCGTGGACGGAAACAACTTCGCCACACAACTCGCGTCGTATCGAGCCGGAGAAACTCCGATCCTGCGCGGCGAGTTCGGAATGATCGGCAAGCACGCACAGAAGTTGTGCACCGAATCCGATGACCTGTGTCCCGTGTTTTTTCTGCTGATGACCAAGTCCGCCGGCGACCACATGGTTTGCCGCGATCAGGTCAAAACCGTCGCTGATCTGTCCGGCAAGACGCTGGCTGTACAAGCCGACGGACCACACGAGCTGTTCGCATTTCAGATCGTCACGGAAGATGCGAAAGACAAGTGGTCTGACGTCAAGGTCGAATGGTTGCCGAACATCACGGGTGACGCCTCGCCTCCCACGTTGTTCAAAAGCAATCCGGCCATCGACTGTGCGTTTGCCATCACACCCGACATGCTCGGGCTCACGGGCGGACTCACGGCGACCGGTTCCGGTGCGGAAGGAACCGTGAAAGGCGCGCACGTCGTCGCCTCCACGCAATATCGGCGCGAGACCATCAAGGATGTCTACGCCGTCTCCGCAAAGTACGCGCGGGAGAATCCGGACTGGGTCCGATCATTCGCCGCCGCGTACTTGAAGAGCGTCGAGGAAGTGAAGCGGCACGCCAACGCGTACGCCGCAAGTGGGAGCCCCGAGTTCGGCGCTCTGCTCGCGTTCACGACAACCACGTTCGCCCTTCCCAACGATGAAGAGTCATACGGGCTCTATCAAGACGCGTCGTTCGTCGGCCACGCCGGAAACGTCAAGTTCTTCGACCCAAGCGATCCGGTCGGCATGACGAAGTTCTCGGAGATGGGAAACGATCTCGCGATCGCGCTGAGCATCACGACGGAACGTGTTGCGATGCGCGGCTCTCCCATCGACTGGGGTCACTCTGTGTTCAGTGGACTGTCGTCGAGAAATCTCACGGCTGGTCCCAAACTCAAGATCGAAGCGACCAAAGCCGAACTTCAAAAAATGAGCGACGAAGGGATCGTCGCCGGCAACACGATGCTCTCGTTTTCCGCCACGTTCGGCGAAGACGAAACCGCGATCGATCTCGCCCAATACAACGACGAGTTCGACGCGGTGATCAGGGCCTACCAAAGCTACACGCAGGCGCCAGTCGTGATTCGTGGTCACGTGGACCCAACGGTCTTGGTAGCCACGATCATCAAGGCTGGCATGAGCAGAGGTGAAATCAAACAAAGCGGAACGATCGGCGCGTTCACCTACACCTACAACGGTGAGGTGCTCGATCTGAGGAAAATCGGTCCGTGGCTGAAGCTCCTCGAACAGCCTGGCTATGCGCTCGACGCAAGCGGCAATCCGCTCACCGACTGGGTGCGGCAAGCCGAAGAAAAGTCGCGCTTGCGCGTGGAAGTCATCAAACAAGGACTGCTCGAGTACGCCAAATCCAAAGGCACGCCGCTCGATGAATCTCGTATCCACACCGAAGCGGTGGGAGTGCGCGATCCGCTCATCGCAAAAGCGCGCTCCAAGGAAGAGGCGCAGATGAACCGGCGAGTCGAATTCTCGCTCGTGAAAGTCTCGCTCGAAGCGGCCACCACCAACGACTTCGAGCTCTAGGAGATACGGACATGAAAAAGCACCTGGCTTTCCTCGTGCTCGTCGTGGCACTCCTGGCCACACACACGAAGGCATACGCGGTTCAACCGCACATCGTTTTCGTCTTCGACAACTCAGGCTCGATGGATGGAAACAAACTCATCGAAGCCAAACGAGCGCTGTCGCGTTCGATCCAGCTACTGCCGGCCAATACCATCGTTGGCGTGCTCATCTTCTCGAGCAGTAACCGATGGATCTATCAGCCGGGTCCACGAGACCTGACACGCATTCAGTCAGCGATCGACGCGATCGTGATCGAAGGCGGAACGGCGCTCGGCAACGCACTCTCCGTCGCTGCTGTGGAATTGCAACGGCTTCGCGAGACGTACTCAGGCGATAAAAACAACGCCACCTTCCAAGCTGTGGCACTGACCGACGGGGAAAACACGGAAGGACGAAGTCCAGAATCCGTCGTTCCGCTCTACCGCGACAGTCAACTGCGGCTCGACGTCATTGGCATCGAATTTGCCGACGACAATCTGCCACGCGCGCTCGCGCAAAACGGCTTCCCCAACAGCTATCATACGGCCGACAAGGTTGATGAGCTGTTCAAGGTCTTGAGGGACGTCTTGAAGATCGAAACGATCACGACGAGTGCGGATGGAGTCAGTGACTTCGACTTGCTCGCAAGTGTGCCAACAGACGTGGCAAAGGCGTGTCTGGCCTCGATCATCACGGCTTCCAAGGTGCCGATCCCGATCGCGCAAGAAACTGCGGCACCCAGCGATCTGCCTCTAGGACAATCTCAAAGCGGATCAACTTCCATCAGTTGGTCGAAACGTCGTCAAACTGGATGCCAAGCGGCGGCAGATGGAAGGACGACAGGAATCATTCTCATGATTCTAGGAGCGGGTATCTTCCTCTTTATGGTACTCCGCAGACCTCCCGGTCGGTAACGTCACAACACTGTCGTCTCTTTCACAGAGACGACCTTTTCCCTGAGACTCGGTTTTGAAAAAAACCGGCTCTAAGGACGAAAGGAGGAACTGTGAACATGAATACATCGAGTCCAGAGCGCAGTGCTCTGCGCTGGATCATCTTCAGTGCTTTAAGCATGGTCATTGTGGTGATCCTTGTGCTTGCCTACAAGCACATCGTTGCCCCAAAGATCGAGGAAGATCGTGAGGCAGAAGCAGCAGAACGTGAGGCAAGCGAAAAAGAAGTGGCTGTACTACGAGAAGTGGCGGCCAAGGAAGCCGCGCGGCTGGAGCGATTTCGTTCCGATGCGGTGCGGATCAGCGACGATCCCTTTGCAGGACTCGCCGTTATCCGTTCTGCTCTCTTTCGCGAAGGACTCACCAAACAGAACATCCACCTCGTCTTGGAAACCGTTGCCGATTACAAGGCGCGTCTCCAAGCGATTGATGCGGGTGATCTGCACATGGGAGCCTTTACGATCGACGCAGAGTTGATCGTTGGCGCTCAGTTGAAGCATTTTCCAAACGTCGCCATCTTGTTCGTCATTGACGAAAGCAAAGGTGCCGACGGGATTGTGGCTTACAAAAGCGCTGTCCCAAACGTTCAGGCGCTCAACAATGCGGGAGCGAAAATCGTGCTCACGCCGGATTCGCCAAGCGACACGCTCACGCGGCACATGATCAGTGGCATGTTACCGTCGCTCTCAGGTGATACATGGCTCGTGCCGGCAACGGGTGCCGACGACGTCTATCGTCAACTGCGCAACGGAAACAAGGATCAGGTGCGTGCGTACGTTTTGTGGGAACCAACCCTCTCGCGCGCGCTCGAGGATCCAAACGTCCATCTCATCTACGACTCAAGTAATGTAAGCGGGATGTTGGTGGATGTTCTGCTCGTCAACCGTGACTATCTCAAAGCCGAACCGATCAAATGTCGGCAGGTCACGGAAACCTACTTCACCGCACTGCTTGCCTACACATCCAAACCGGATGGCATGATCAATCTGCTCTTGGAAGATGGTCGACAGATGGGAGACATCATCTCACTCGAGCAAGCAAAGCGGATGGTCGGGAAGATCCAGTGGAAAAACACGATGGAAAACTACGCGCACTTCGGACTCCTTCCGGCGTCCGAGTCGCAAGGTCTTCCGCGCATCGACACGATGGTCTCTTCGATCGTGCGTCTCCTACTCAAGACAGGTAAGCTGTCCAGCCATCCGATGGCTGAGCGTGAGCAAGAAATGTATTCGACGGAAATCTTGGGTGCGATGCGTAAGGAAAATTTCCATCCGGGAGGAACCATCGTACGCGGCATCAAAGAGCTTGGACTACTCACACCTGAGCAGTGGAATATGCTCATCATGGTCGGGAACATGGATGCGCGCGCGATCAACTTCGTGCGCGCACAAGCGGAACTGACCGTACAAAGCAAACGCGACGTGCAGGAAATTGTTGAGGGTCTGCGCGACTGGCCAAACTACTATCTCAAAGTCGTCGGTCACGCGCGTCCCGAAGGCGATCCAGCCGCCAATCTCGCTCTTGCGCAGGCACGAGCAAAGTCGGTGAGGGATCGCATCGTCCAGCTGGGCGTCAACCCAAATCGAGTGCGGGCAGAGGCAGACATATCAGAAAATGAGGCGGCCGGCCAAAGCGTGACCTTCATGCTTCTACGCCAGCCCTACTGAAAAAAGGAGGGAGATATGCTCGACAAAAAGCAGCGCAATCAACGTATCGCGCTTCGACTGCTCGGGCATCCTTCCGTCATGATCCCCAGTGGTCTTGGTGGTAGTGCCCTCATCGTTGCGCTCATCGCCGGCATCGGCGGACCGCTGGTCATCTTCGGTGGGATCGCAGGACTCCTGGGTGGAGTAAGCGCGCTTGCCTACCGTTTCTTGTTCAAACTGAATCCTGTTGCAAAAGAAACGCTGGAAGCGATGCAACGCGAGGTCGAAGAAAAACGTCAAACACGTCTCGATATCATTCGTAAAAAACTCGCGTCTGATCGCGAACATCGGGATGAACAACTGTTCGATGATCTGTGTGAAATGGAATCAGCCTTCACAAGAGACAAAGGTTGGCCAGAAGATATTGAACCAAACACGGTTCTGCAAGTCATTCGGCGTGTGGATGGAGTGTTTGAGACTTCTCTGAAACTCCTCGAGCGCGCCTTCGATCTACGCGTCCGTGCCAAACGATTGAAAGGTGACACACAGACGTCTCTTTTGACATCAAGTAATCAGCTTCTTGATCAAGTCCAGCAAAGTGTCCAAGAACTTGGTCAGATCTTTGCGGGAGTTCAAAAACTCAGTGTTCAACGATTGACCGGAAAAGGTGTCGCGGAAACAGAGTTGACACAGAACGTCAAAGAACTTCATGACCTTCTGAGCGCGGCTGAACGCGCGGAAACGCGACGTCAAGGAATTCTTTCCGGAGCAGATACCGATCGGTATGCTGAGTACCTGAAGTAAGAGTAGAGCTTTAAAAAATGGAGGTGTGAGATGTTTAGAGCGATTGGTCGTTACTTTCAAGCGTTCCTCTACCTGATCACCGGAAGGATCGATCGAGCGCGCAAAACGCTCGAAATCGATCCTCATGTGATGGCGGCGTCCTACGACGAGATCATCCGCGAGAAACGAGAGCGCATCCAACAGTACATGAAGGCCGTGAGTACGATCATGGCTCAGCAAGAGAAAAAGAAGGAAGAAGTGCGACGCCTGAGCGAGGAGACTGCTCGACAAGAGAAGATCATGGCTGGAGCGCTCGCGGCCGCCAAGAAGCGTGCGGCCGAACTGCAAACGGCTGGCAAGTCGCCCGAGGAAGTGAAACATGACGAGGCTTACCTCAAGCATCAAGGAGCGTTTCGCGACACGAGCACGACGCTCGAAGAGAAGAAGAAGCGCGTCCATGATCTGACTGGCGACATCAAAGGCTACGACGGCCAAGTCGCCAACCACACTCTGCAACTGCAGGGTCTGCAACGCGAAATGGAAAAACTCAAGACCGAAGCGGCCGACTCCGTGGCGCGCATCATCAGCGCGACCGAACAGAAGGAACTCAACGACATGCTCACTGGTCTGAGCTCGGACACGAGTTCTGAGCGTCTGTCGGGCATTCGTGCGGCCGTCGCCGAAGCGGAAGCCGGAGCCAAAATCTCGTCCAAGCTCGCAGGCACGGACGCCAGAGCGGCCGAGGCGGAGTACCTCGTGTACGCCGAGACCTCTGCCGCCGACGACGAGTTCGCTAAGCTCGTCGGTCTCTCCGTGCAAGTCGAAGACGCCAACAAGGCCGACAAGGCCGTTGCCGACGCGCCTGTGGCCGATCGGCTCGACAACTAACAGCTACTTTGTGAGACGACTCTCGTCTCACATTTTTACCACCATAACCTGGATAACCCAGCGCGTGGTGACCAACTTAGGGAGGATGAAGAAATGAGAAAGGTATCGAAAACGTTGTTGGCCGCGCTCATGCTCGGCCTGCTCGCCGTGTCCGCAACCAGCGGATGTGGCAAGAAGGACAATGGCGTGCCCGGCTCGAGCGAGGCCGCAAGCGACATGCCCAAGGTGAAGGTCGCGTGGTCGTTCTACTACGCGTGGTCACTGCTGGCCGCCGCAAACGACTTCGGTGACTTCGACGAGAAGGAAGGCGCCGTCGCCGGGCTCGAGAAGACGCACAATGTGGACGTCTCCCTCCAGCGCATGGAGTACATGGAAAGCCTGAACGCCTTCCAGTCCGGAATCGTGGACGCCGTCTTGGTGACCAACACCGATGCGCTCGCAACGGCCTACGGTCGCAAGAAGCAGGTCGGTGACGCAAGTGTCGTCGTGTTCGCCACTTCACACTCCGACGGCGCGGACATCATCTTCGCCGAGGAGAACATCAAGACATGGGCCGACCTCAAGGGTATCCCCGTGATGGGCGCCGAGTTCTCGGTCACGCACTACCTGTTCTGGCGTGCCTGCCAGGTCAACGCCTGCAACGACAAGGACTATGTCTTCAAAAACCTCGATCCGGTCGAGGGCGCGCCACAATTCGCCGCGAACCAAAACGGCATTCGCGCGTGGGGAGGCTGGAGTCCCGAAACGTTCGTCGTGATGGACGGACGCAAGGGTGCCAACAACCTCTTCGACTCCAGTCGTCTGGACAAGTACGAGATCACGGACGTTCTGCTCGTCGGCCAGAAAGCGCTCGATGCGCCCGGCGGCAAAGAGATGGTCAAAGTGCTCGCGGAAGCGCTCGACAACATGGCCAGTCGCATGACCGATCCGGCTCAGCGAGACGCCGCGCTCAAAGCCACCTCACGCCGCTTCAACGGCCTCGAGCCCGAGAAGATTGATCGAGCCGCCGTGCTCACCAAGATACTGCCGCCGAGTTCGAAGGCGGACATCATCACAGGCCAAGAGATGCGCAAAAACATGATACGCGTCGCCGACTTCACGATAGACCTCAACCTGACGGAAGGCATGACTGTCGAGAAGGGCTGGGGTACGAAGGCCTCTGCTCCCAATGCCGTCCTGCGCTTCGACCTGAGCTACCTCAAGTAGCTCTCCCTGTTCTTCTACACGCGCCGAGGGCACACACTGCTCTCGGCATTTTTCTTGGGACAGATCAGTTCTGTCTGTTCTTTCCAAGAGAATAGAGACTTCTCACCACACGACATGGCCTGTGAATCACGGGAGGAACCCTATGGATTCACAAACCATGTCGTGTGGTGAGAAGTCACACAAATGGCATAAGGAGAAACCATGCAACGCGTTTGGAAATCTTTGCGTCCGATCATCACCATCCGAGGGGAGATCAGCCAAAGGCAAGGACAGATCATTTTTGTTCTTGCACTCATCACAATCGCCAGTGTCTACAGTGCGCTTGCCTACTCGGACACAGACAAAATCTTGCCCACGTGGGACAAGCTTTGGATAGGAGTTGGAAAAGTGATTACCGATCCAGCGACCGGCGATCACTATCTTTGGGAGGATACTTTCGCGTCATTTGGACGAATCCTCCCAGCGATCGGACTCTCAAGCCTGATCGGCATCATTATTGGAATGTACATGGGCGTGTACGGCGCGGCAGAAGCATTCCTCTCTCGCATCCTCACGTTTCTTGGAAACATTCCGGCAAACGCTTTGATGGTCGTCTTCTTTTCCTACTTCGGCTTTGGCTTGAAGATGTACATCGCCGTGATCATCTCTGGAACGGTGAGTATGATCGCGCTATCCGTTTACGAAGCGGTCAAAGCGATTGGGAGCGAAGAGATTTACCAGCTCAAAATGCAAGGAGCTTCAAGCTCTGAGATCGTTTGGAGTGTGCTGTTCTGGCAAGTTCTGCCACACATTCTCACCGCCGTCCGCGCAACCTTTGGACCCGCGCTCATTTACACCATTGCGGCAGAATGGATCTCGGCGTCCGACGGATTCGGTTATCGGATCATGATGTTCAAACGCTCTGCGCGTATGGAACTCATCTTCCCCTACGTCGCGTATCTGGGGCTCTTAGGAATCTTCACTCAAACAGTGTTCAAATTCGCCGAACGAATCCTCTGCCCTTGGTACGAAAAAGGAGACAAGTAATGCCTTGGAAACAACATGACATTGTTCTGCAATGCCAAGGTGTTCACAAAACATTCGGCACTCAGCGTGTGCTTGGTGATGTGAATCTTGGTATCGCGCGCGGCCAATTCGTGAGCCTTGTCGGTGGATCCGGAAGCGGAAAATCCACTCTGCTCAACATGATTGTTGGGACACACACCCCAACCCTTGGGAGTGTCCTCGCTTATCGAGAAGGTTCGCTTCAAGAGGTCGTGGGACACGGTCCGGATCGTGGAATGGTGTATCAAAACTACGCCCTCCTGCCCCATTTGACCGCCATTCACAACGTCGCCCTTGGACCAATGTTCAGTCAAAGCACGATTCCAGGACGTACATTTGGCCAAATGTTTGGTTCTTGGCGGGAGAAACGAAAACAACAGTTGACAGAGGCTGAAAAACTGCTCGTTCGTCTCGGACTTGGCGACGTGATGAACAAATTTCCTGCAAAGCTTTCTGGTGGCGAGCGTCAACGTGTTGCAATCGCCAGATCACTCATCATGAAGCCGGGGATTTTACTGCTGGACGAACCGTTCAGTGGACTCGACGAAGGTATCTTGATCGAAGTGCGTAACATTCTACGCGCGCTCTATCAAGAAAACGTGGAGGCCTGCAAACGTGGTGAGGCTCCCCCACTCACGGTCATTGTCGTCACCCACTCGCTCCAAGACGCTGTGCGCGTCTCTGATCGCGTGATCGGAATCAGCCGTCACTGGAACCATGAGGCAGAGGACCTCAAAGAACATCCGGGATCAAGTATTGTGTATGATGATTTGGCGCCAGTATACAGCGCGGATGACATACTCGATGCAGGTCGCATCATGCATCAAGCCAAAGAAATCTATCGCGTTGTGCTCGAAGGAAGAAATCTTTCTCGGACACAGCACTGTCGCTTCTGGGATCGCGTGGCGGCCGGCGAAGGACACGGTGTCATGCAATTCAAAAATGGAGATAACAAGTGAGTGGTGAACCGATTCCTGTGGATGTCACATTCGATCATCCATTCCGATTGGATGCAGGAAAAATCCTGCAGTCCGGAAGAACACATTCACTCATCCTTTCCGGAAACGTCCAGGACCTGTTCTATCTTCCTCCTACGGAAGGTAGTGACAAAGCACATCCATACGGACGCTACATCAATCTCAACGACTATCTGTGTGGTCGTTGGGAACCGAAAGCGCCAAACACGATTCTTGTCGTCTATGAGTTGAACGGCCCGATCCGATTCGTGAATCCCGCGCATCGAGATCGTCTGAAGAACATTTGGCCCCAAGCGGAGACATTTTCGGAAGACACGGAGTCCGGTATTCAAGCAATCCTTCAAAGAGGAATGGCTGGTCTCACCGGAAAATCCGTCAAACAAACGCCTGTCCATCCATTTGACGACCACATGAGCCGAGCGATTGGTCGTCCGGCAGTCGCGCTTCAGCTTCTGCGCAAATTCTGCGACCTCTCGCGCAACGCGCAAATGGGCAGTCCTCTCTACGGCAAAAAATTACTGATCATTGTTGAATGGGCACACATGATCATTCCAGACGGCGAAGTTTCCCGTCTGAATGAAGCCGATCGTCATCGCGTGATGATCCTGCAAGATTGGTTTTCCGATCCGGGATTCATGCACGGAGAAGATTCCGTCATTTTGCTCACGGAATCAGCAAGCCGTCTCAATCAAGAAATCGTGCGGATGCCACAAGTTCTCCAAGTGGAAGTTCCCGCTCCCGATGAAGCGACACGCAGACACTTCGTGCAGTGGTACATGGCCACGCATGAAGGAAAAGTGAAACTGTGGGCGGGAGTAGATGAACTCGTCATTCTAACCGCAGGACTCAACTTGCAAGCACTTCATCAACTCCTTATGGAAGCCGTCCATGAGGAAACAACACTCGATCCAAAAGACGTCTTCAAATGCGTCGAGGCCTACATCATCTCTCAGCTCGGTGAAGGTGTCGTGGAATATTCCAAACCACATCACAAAATGACTGATCTGATCGGTTATACGCAACTCAAAACATTTCTTGCGACAAAAGTAATTCCACGCGTGCGTAAAACCGGCAAAGGCACGCTCTCAGGAATGATTGTGTGCGGACCAATTGGTGCGGGAAAAACTTTTATCTTCGAAGCGGTCGCCGCTGAAATCGGTATTCCGGTTCTGGTGCTCAAACAGATTCGCAGTAAATGGTTCGGAGAAACCGATGCGATGCTCGAACGGCTCTACCGCATTCTGATTTCACTCTCCAAAGTGATGATCTTCGTGGATGAAGCAGACACCGCCTTTGGCGGAGTCGGAGCTGAATCGCACGAAACAGAACGACGGCTCACAGGCAAAATCCAAGGATGGATGTCCGATCCTCGTCTCAAAGGAAAAGTGACGTGGCTGTTGATGACCGCGCGCGTGCATCTACTTTCGCCGGACATTCGTCGTCCCGGACGCGGCGGGAGTCTCATCATTCCCATTCTCGATCCAGAAGGCGACGACCGTGATGCCTTCATCGAATGGATGGTCGAACCTGTTCTCAAACGAATCCCAAAACGGGACACAGAGCAGTTTCAAAAACTGCGCGACGCCACGCACGGATACTCCTCCGGCGCCTACGGCACGCTTCGTGATGAACTGATCGCCGAAGCAGACGACGGTACACTCACACTCACCGAAGTACTCGATCGCGTACACGACCAACTCCAACCCGACATTGGTCCCACACGACTCTATCAAACCCTGCACGCGCTTCTGAACACCTCACGCCGCAGTCTTCATCTCAACCCAAAATTCACAACAACAGATCGCGAATCCTGGGAACAAAAAATCCGCGAACTCGAAGCCCGCGGCATTCGCTGATCGCAACACGCTCACCGAGCAAACACTGCTCGGTTTTTTTATTACCCAATGAAAAAACCACCCGCGTCGTACGAGTGGTTTAGAGAATGTTTATTCTTCACAAAGGTCGGGACGGAAACCGCTGCACCCTTGTGGCGCGACAACACGTACCAAAATCCCTCTTTCGTCGGCACAGAAAAACTTTCCTGTGCGCCCTCCTCGTGTACTTGTAATTTCCCACATGGGATTCTTGAGGCCAGTTGCCTCACACACCCTAAGATCACTTGTACGAGCCGAAAGGCGCTGCACAAACTCTTTTCGTGATGCACTGTGCACACCCTCAGGATCACGAAGAAACAAACCCGTACAAATAACCACGGCCAACAACACAGAAATTTTGGTGATCATGAGACCCTCCTCAACACGCACTGACCATCAATGCGCATATTCAGAGGAGTAATCAGGATGATTACTCTCCCTTACTTAACCCCATCCACCACTCGTCCATCGCATCAAGAACATTTCGATATCCTCGTGCAAATTCTGCTTGTTCCGTATCGCCTGTAAGAACCAGGATTGCCTTCTCACGCAGATAATCGCGATGGCCAACCTCGAAATCCACAATGTGAAGAGCAAACCAATCACTCATCGTCATAGCGTACGCTTGAGCTTCAGTTTCGATCTTGGGAAGAACATACGAGCCGTTTTCATCAAGAGCAATCTTCTTGATCGGTTGAGTCTTTCCAACCATGTCGGCATACGCGTTGAGTGCAGGTCCAATCAATATCGCCAGTTCCGGCACAGCAGACGCTTCAAGAGCGTACGCTTGTCCAAGAGCGAACAGTGAACTTTCCTTCATACCGCTAAGTACTGTTGAAATAAATCGTTCAGTTGCTTTCGATGCTTGCACATCATCTGCATCAATGGAGAGATCACGTTTGAGTCCAGCTTTCAAAATCTGCACATGAGGCACGCCACCTGTTGCAGAACCGTTTTCCTGATTCCAGTTACGCTCAAGCTCGACAGAAACTGGATGATCCTTTGCAAAATGCAGAGCCGCACCTTGTAACATTTTCACGATCTTCTCTGGAAAACGGACATATTGTCGGATTGCCTCTGCTAAACCATCGGAATTCAGCATGCCTTTCTTTGTTTGTTTGATGACTGGATTATCCTTCAAGAACGGTCGTTCTGTCATTTCATTGTGAAGTTGGTGAAAGAGAAGTGAATTGGTCATAAAGGTTTTTGTGATGAAAGAGTTATTTGTCATTCGTTCCATGCTTTAAGAATACTCTCTTTTTCCCTAATTATCAATCATTTTATATACATTATTCATAATAATGCTTGCTTATTGCTGTTTTGTATGCTATAATTTGATATATAAATTATTGACACTTTATGGCATTAAACGAACAACTACGCACACTTGGACTGAGTGCTTCCGAAATACGTATCTATCTCTTTTTGCTTGGATTCGGCCTAGCAACTCCATCTCAGATTGCAAAAGGCACGGAAACACAACGGCCGAACACCTATCACGTGTTAGATTTATTGCTAGAAAAAGGCCTGATTAGCGAACAAAAAAACGGTAAACGTAAGGCATATCTCACAACAGATCCTGAATCGTTACTCGTAACGTTAGATCGAAAAAAAGAAATCATCACAACGATTCTTCCAGATTTGCGTGGCTTGCGAAATACAAAACGCAACAAACCAACGATTCAATTTTTTGATGGACTGACGCAAATACAAGAAATCTATCAGCTCGCACTACAAAGCAAAGAAATCGTCGCATTAGGATCAACGGATCGTCTGTATCAAATCATGCCAACCTTTATAGAATCATGGCTCAAAGAAGTAAAACATCGAGAAATTGTGCTTTATGATATCGTCACGCACATTTCCGGAAATGAAGCCGCACATAAAATGATCGCTTCTCTCAAAGGATATTACGACGCAAAAGTGCTTCCAAAATCGATGGGCGAACTCACGACAGATATATTAATTTGGGATGATCATCTCGCGCTGATCACACTCGAAGAACCGTACTTTGGAACCGTCATCACAAATGCTTCGCTCGTCAAAACGTTCCGCCAGATTTTAACTCTCGTCCGCCAATCTCTCTCAGATACATAAAAAAGAGCCGCAGACTTTGGGGTCAGACCCGGACAACGGACTTTTTTTGCCCGTTCGATCGAACGACTCGTCTGGTGATTTCGGTGGGATTTGAACCCACAACCTTCAGCTTCGGAGGCCGATACTCTATCCAGTTGAGCTACGAAATCATCAAACGAATCGTTCGGTCAGCTTAGAGCCTGTTCATAATCTTTTTTCCAGACACGTTTTCGCAATATTTTGAGCGAAAAATTTTCAGGACGACGAAACGTAGTCAGGACTACGTTGAGGAGTTCTGGAAATTTTGTAGCCAAAATAGGGCAAAACGGGGTCGGAAAAAAGATTATGAACAGGCTCTTACATCGCTCGTCGCAGTTTTCGCGCGAACTCATAAACGTTATAC
>Ga0209824_10000021_pt1 | contig 146194 bp, 133 predicted proteins | sample VDWuncwatermetaG_FD_184124 | JGI IMG/M metagenome (GOLD analysis project Ga0209824, IMG submission 184124) | Wastewater microbial communities from Netherlands to study Microbial Dark Matter (Phase II) - VDW unchlorinated drinking water (SPAdes)... ... | reverse complement strand
GGCGGGCGAGCAGCACGTGCTCGCGCGTCTGCGGCATGGGGCCGTCGGCGGCCGAGACCACGAGGATCGCCGCGTCCATCTGGGCGGCGCCGGTGATCATGTTCTTGATGTAGTCGGCGTGGCCGGGACAGTCGACGTGGGCGTAATGGCGGTTCTTCGTCTCGTACTCGTTGTGGTGGACGTTGATGGTCACGCCGCGCGCGCGCTCTTCGGGAGCGTTGTCGATCTCGTCGTAGCGCTTCGCCTGGGCCAAGCCCTGCTTCGAAAGATAGCTGGTGATCGCGGCCGTCAAAGTGGTTTTGCCATGGTCGACGTGACCGATGGTTCCGATGTTGACGTGCGGCTTGGTGCGCTCGAATTTGGCTTTGGCCATGATCTTTGATTCTCCTGGTTAATTAACGCGTAGTCTTCTCGCCGGAAGCGAGGGCGGCATTGTGCTTCTCGACGATGGCCTTCAGAACGTTGTTGGGGACTTCCTCGTAGTGGCTCGGCTCCATGGTGAAGGAAGCGCGGCCCTGCGAGATGGAGCGCACGACGGTGGCGTAGCCGAACATCTCGGACAGCGGCACGGTGCACTTGACGAACTTCAAGTGACCGCGGTCGCCCATCTCGGAGATCTTCGCGCGGCGGCTGTTGAGGTCGCCGATGACGTCGCCGGCGTACTGCTCCGGGGTCGTCGCCTCGCACTTCATGATCGGCTCGAGGATGGTCGGGGACGCCTTCTGACAGCCGGAGCGAAGGGCCATGGCGCCGCAGATCTTGAACGCCATTTCGTTCGAGTCGACGTCGTGGTACGAGCCGTCGAGCAAGGTGACCTTGATATCGACGATCGGAAAGCCCGCCAACGCGCCGCCGTCCAGAGCCTCGCGCACGCCCTTCTCGATGGCGGGAATGAACTCGCGCGGAATGCGGCCCTGCTTGACGTCGTTGATGAACTCGAAGCCCTTGTTCATCGGCTGCGGCTCGATCTTAAGGATGCAATGGCCGTACTGGCCGCGGCCGCCGGACTGGCGGATGAACTTGCCTTCCTCGGTGACCATCTTGCGCACGGTCTCGCGGTAGGCGACCTGAGGCTCGCCGACGTTCGCTTCGACCTTGAACTCGCGCTTCATGCGGTCCACGATGATGTCGAGGTGCAGCTCGCCCATGCCGGAGATGATCGTCTGGCCGGTCTCGACGTCGGTCTTGATGCGGAAGGTCTGGTCTTCTTCGCCGAGGCGGGACATGGCGTTGGCCATCTTCTCTTCGTCGGCCTTCGTCTTCGGCTCGATGGCGACCGAGATGACGGGCTCGGGGAAGGTGATCTGCTCGAGGAGGACGGGCTTGTCCGGGTCGCACATCGTGTAGCCGACGCGGCCGTTCTTGAGGGCCACCGTGGCGCCGATGTCGCCGGCGAAAATCTCCTTGATCTCCTCGCGCTGGTTGGCGTGCATGCGCAGGATGCGGCCGATGCGCTCCGTGTTGCGGTTGTTGCCGAACATCACGGTGTCGCCGGCCTTGAGCACGCCGGAGTAGACGCGGAAGAAGATCAGCTTGCCGACGAACGGGTCGGTCTGGATCTTGAACATCAGCGCCGAGAAGGGATCGCTGTCCGCGGACTTGCGCTCCACGATCTTCTCGGTGTCGAAGATGTCGCGGCCCTGGGTGGGCGGCAGGTCGAGCGGAGAGGGCAGGAAGTCAATGACCGCGTCGAGCATGGGCTGGACGCCCTTGTTCTTATAAGAGGAGGCGCACAATACGGGGAAGATCTTGCACTGCAGGACGCCCTTGCGCAGCGTGATCTTGAGCTCGTCCTGCGTGAAGTTGGTCTCGCCGTTGAGGTAGCGCTCCATGAGGGCGTCGTCAAACTCGACGATCTTCTCGACCATCACGGCGTGAGCCTTTTCGGCCTGCTCCTTCATGTCGGCCGGGATCTCGACTTCGTCCCACTCGGCGCCGAGCTCTTCACCCTTCCAGATCAGGGCTTTCATCTTGACGAGGTCGATCATGCCCGCGAAGGCGGCCTCGGAGCCGATCGGGAGCTGAATCGGAACCGCGTTCGCGCCCAGCATCTTGATGATGGACTCGTACGACATGTAGAAATCGGCGCCCATGCGGTCCATCTTGTTGACGTACACGACGCGGGGCACGTGGTACTTGTCGGCCTGGCGCCAGACGGTCTCGGACTGGGGCTCGACGCCCTGGACGCCGTCGAAGCAGACGACCGCGCCGTCGAGCACGCGCAGCGAGCGCTCGACCTCGGCCGTGAAGTCGACGTGGCCGGGGGTGTCGATGATGTTGATCGTGTACTCGTTGTCGCCCTTCTTCCACTTGCAGAAGGTCGCGGCCGCGGTGATCGTGATGCCGCGCTCGCGCTCCTGGGGCATCCAGTCGGTCGTCGTCGCGCCGTCGTGGACTTCGCCGATCTTGTGGATGCGGCCGGTGTAATAGAGAATGCGCTCGGTCGTGGTGGTCTTGCCGGCATCGATGTGCGCGATGATGCCGATGTTGCGGACTTTGTCGAGCGTCGTTTCTCTGGGCATTTTAGGTTCTCAGTTCTGGATGTTTATTAAGAAGAAAAACCAACGAGGTCGTTCTTCGTCGGTTTTCTACCAGCGGTAATGCGCGAAAGCTCTGTTCGCTTCCGCCATCTTGTGGGTGTCTTCGCGCTTCTTGAAGGCGATGCCTTCCTTCTTGTTCGACGCGAGGATCTCTTCGGCGAGGCGCTCGGCCATCGGCTTGCCGGACTTGGCGCGGGCCGCGTCGAGCATCCAGCGCATGGCGAGCGTGGTGGAGCGGGTCACCGACACTTCGATCGGAACCTGATAGGTGGCGCCGCCGACGCGGCGGGCCTTGACCTCGAGGAGCGGGCGGATGTTCTCGATGGCGCGGGTGAAGACGTCGAGCGCGGGCTCCTTCGTCTTCTCGGCCACGATCTCCAGGGCGTCGTACATGACGCGCTCGGCCTGGGCCTTGCGGCCGGCGTGGTCGAGCTTGTTGATCAGGCGCGAGACGAGCACCGACTTATAGCGGTAGTCCGCGGGAGGCGGAGGGCGGCGGTCACGGGGGCGAAGTCCTTTGCGGGGCATGTTCTATATCCTCTCTAAATTTTACTTGGGCGCTTCTTTCTTGGGACGCTTGGCCCCGTACAGGGAACGGCCCTGCTTGCGGCCGTCGACGCCGGAGGCGTCGAGGACGCCGCGCAGGATGTGATAGCGCACGCCGGGCAGGTCCTTCACGCGGCCGCCGCGGATCATGACGATCGAGTGCTCCTGCAGGTTGTGGCCGACGCCGGGGATGTAGCCCGTGACCTCGACGCCGTTGGTCAGCTTGATGCGCGCGATCTTGCGCAGGGCCGAGTTGGGCTTCTTGGGGGTGGTCGTCTTCACCAGGGTGCAGACGCCGCGCTTCTGCGGGCAGGACTCGAGCGCCGGAGCCTTGGGCCGCGTGCGCTTCTTCGAGCGTCCGAGGCGGATGAGCTGACTGATCGTGGGCATGACTCTAATCTCCTTACGACTGGGTCGCCGCGGCTTGCGCGGCGAGTTCGATGAGTTTTTCGCGGGCTTGAAGGCCCGTGCCGGCCGGGATCATGTGGCCGATGATGACGTTTTCCTTCAATCCCTTGAGGTAATCGATCTGAGACGTGGTCGCGGCCTGCGTGAGGACGCGCGTCGTCTCCTGGAAGCTCGCCGCCGAGATGAACGAGCTCGACGCCAGCGAGGCTTTCGTGATGCCGAGCAGAACGGGCTCGGCCTGGGCTTCCTTGCCCCCCTTCTCCTTCGTCGCGCGGTTCTCGGCGGCGAAGATGAAGCGGTTGACGATCTCGCCCTTGAGGAACGAGGTGTCGCCGGAGTTGTCCACCTTGACGTTCTGCAGCATCTGACGGACGATGCACTCGATGTGGCGGTCGGAGACCGTCACGCCCTGCAGGCGGTAGACTTCCTGGATCGCGTTGACCAGGAATTCCTGGACTTCCTTGATGCCCTTCACGTGAAGGACGTCGTGCGGGTTGATCGCGCCGTCGGTGAGGGCCTCGCCGACGCCGACGCGGTCGCCTTCATAGACGACCAAGTGCTTGCCCTGCGCGATGAGGTACTCGCGGACCATGTCCGTCTCCTCGTTGCGCACGGAGACCTGGACCAGGCCCTTCGCGCCGATGCCGAGGCCGACGACGCCTTCGATCTCGGAGATGATCGCGGGGTTTTTGGGCTTGCGGGCCTCGAAGAGCTCGGACACGCGCGGCAGGCCGCCGGTGATGTCCTTGGACTTCGTGATTTCCTGCGGGATCTTGGCCATGATGTCGCCGACGTGCACGGCCTGCTCCTCGGCCACGAGCAGGATGGTGTCGGTCGGAAGCGGGAACACCGCGACCTCCTTGCCGCCCTTCTCGACGACGACGCGGGGGTTGAGCCGCTTCGCCGCTCCGGCGCCGCGCTCGCCGCGTCGAGCTTCCTGCTCGATGATGCGGCGCTCGACGATGCCGGTGATCTTGTTAAGGTCGGTGCGCAAAGACACGCCTTCCTTGACGTCCTTGAGGACGACGGCGCCTTCGTGCTCGGAGACGATGGGCATCGTGTAAGGGTCCCACTCGGCCAGCAGCCCGCCGGGAGCGACCTTGTCGCCGTCGGCGATCTTCAGGCGCGAGCCGTAGGGCAGCTTGAACTCTTCCGTCGCGCCCGTAGACTTTTCGGTGACGAACGCCATGCCGGCGCGCGAGACCACGACGATGCTGCCGTCGTGGTTCTTGATCGTGCGCACGCTCTTGAACTCGACCGAGCCGCCCTTGACGGACAGCGCGTTCGAGCGCTTGGTGACGCGAGAGGCGGCGCCGCCGATGTGGAACGTGCGGAGGGTCAGCTGAGTACCGGGCTCTCCGATCGACTGCGCCGCGATGATGCCGACGGCCTCGCCGACCTCGACCATGCGGCCGTTGGCGTTGTTCATGCCGTAGCACTTCGCGCAGACGCCCTGACGGGCCTCGCAGGTCAGCACCGAGCGGGCGCGAACCATTTCGAGGCCGGCGGCCTTGATTTCCATCTGGGCCTCGGCGTTGACGAACTCGTTGGCTTCGACGATGGTCTTCTCGACCGACTTCTTGCCTTCGACGACGGTAACGATGACGTCCTCGAGCACGACGCGGCCGAGGAGACGCTCATCGAGAGGCTCGATGATCTCGTCGCCGGCCGTGAGGTTGCCGAGGCGGATGCCGTTGATCGTGCCGCAGTCCTCTTCCGTGATGACGAGGTCGTGAGCGGCGTCTACGAGGCGGCGGGTCAGGTAGCCGGCGTCGGCGGTCTTAAGCGCCGTGTCGGCCAGACCCTTGCGGCCGCCGTGTGTGGAGATGAAGTACTCGAGGACGGTCAGACCCTCGCGGAAGTTGGAAACGATCGGCTGCTCGATGATTTCACCGACGCCTCCGGTCAGCTTCTTCTGGGGCTTCGCCATCAGACCGCGCATGCCGGCCAGCTGACGAACCTGCTGACGGGAACCGCGGGCGCCGGAGTCGGCCATGAGGAAGACGGAGTTGAAGCGGGCCTCGCCGGTCTTGAACGGCTTGTGCTCGTCGGCCTTCATCGAGTCGAACATGACGTCGGAGATGCGCTCCGTCACGTGCGTCCAGATGTCGATGATCTTGTTGTAGCGCTCGGACTCGGTGATGACACCGTTCTTCGCCTGCTGCTCGATCGTCTTCACCTTGCGGCGCGCCTCGGTGATCTCGTCCTTCTTGATCTTCGGGATGTGCATGTCCGAGACCGAGATGGAGAGGCCGGCGACGGTCGCGTAGTGGTAGCCCGTGTTCTTGAGATCGTCCAGAAGCTGGACGGTCCGGAAATGGCCGAGCTCCTTGTAGCACTTCTCCACGAGAAGCGAGAGATCCTTCTTGCCCTGGGGCTTGTTGATGTAGCGGAGCTCGAGGGGCACGATCTCGTTGAAGATGACGCGGCCGACGGTCGTGCAGTCCTTCCAGAGCTTCGGATTCTCGCGCTCGCCCTTGGCGAGAGCCTCCTCGACGATCTGGTTGACGCCGCGCAGCTTGATGCGCGCGTGCAGGTCGACCTTGCGGTTCTGGTACGCGGTCACGACTTCGCCGGCGTCGGCGAACACCATGCCCTCGCCCTTCTCGCCGGCCTTGTCCTTCGTGAGGTACGCGAGGCCGAGAACCATGTCGTGGGACGGAACCGCGATCGGCTTACCGGACGCGGGCGACATGATGTTGTTGGACGCCATCATCAGGAGCTTCGCTTCGAGCTGGGCTTCCTGGGACAGCGGCACGTGGACGGCCATCTGGTCGCCGTCGAAGTCGGCGTTGAACGCCGCGCAGGTCAGCGGGTGCAGCTGGATCGCCTTGCCCTCGATGAGGACGGGCTCGAACGCCTGGATGCCCAGGCGGTGCAGGGTGGGAGCGCGGTTCAGAAGGACCGGGTGGTTCTTCGTCACGAACTCGAGGATGTCCCAGATTTCCGGGCGGACCTTCTCGAACATGCGCTTGGCGGCCTTGAGCGTGAGGCTCTCGGTCTTCATGAGCTCGCGAATGATGAACGGGCGGAAGAGCTCGAGCGCCATCTCCTTGGGGAGACCGCACTGGTTGAGCTTGAGGTTCGGGCCGACGACGATGACGGAGCGGCCGGAATAGTCCACGCGCTTACCGAGCAGGTTCTGGCGGAAGCGGCCCTGCTTGCCCTTGAGAATGTCGGACAAGGACTTCAGGGGCCGGTTGCCGGCGCCGACGACGACGCGGCCGCGGGCTCCGTTCTCGAACAGAGCGTCGACGGCTTCCTGCAGCAGGCGCTTCTCGTTGAAGATCATCACTTCGGGCGCGCGGAGCGCCTCGATGTGCTTGAGGCGGTTGTTGCGGTTGATGATGCGGCGGTAGAGGTCGTTGAGGTCCGAGGTGGCGAAGCGGCCGCCCTCGAGGGGAACGAGCGGGCGAAGCTCGGGCGGAATCACGGGAAGCGTGGTGAGGATCATCCACTGCGGCTCGTTGCCGGAGGCGATAAAGCCCTGGAGAATGCGCAGGCGGCGGATGAGCTTGGAGCGCTCGGCCTCCGACGTCACATTCGCGAGGGTCTCGAGGATCTGAGCGGACTCCTCCTTGGGCTTGACCTTCGAGAGAAGGGTGTGGATCGCGCCCGCGCCGATGTCCACCTTGAGCTTCGAGCGGAACTCGGTCTTGGCCTTGCGAACCTCGTCCTCGTTGAGGAGGTCGCCGGTCTTGTAGACCGTGCGGCCGGAGGTGTCGACGAGGTCCTCGAGGATGATGTACTGAGCGTAGTACACCACGCGCTCGAGATCGCTGGTCTTCATGTCGAGAATGATGCCGACGCGCGAGGGCGTTTTCTTAAGGAACCATACGTGCGCGACGGGCACGGCGAGCTCGATGTGGCCCATGCGCTCGCGGCGCACCTTGGACTCCGTCACTTCGACGCCGCAGCGGTCGCAGACGATGCCCTTGAACTTCACCCAGCGGTACTTGCCGCAGGCGCATTCGAAATCACGCGCGGGTCCAAAAATGCGCTCGCAGAACAAACCGTCGCGCTCAGGCTTGAGCGTGCGGTAGTTGATGGTCTCCGGCTTCTTGACCTCGCCGTAGGACCAGTTCGTGATCTGTTCGGGAGAGGCGATCGAAAGTCGGATCGAGTCGAAATCGAAGAAGTCGAGCGAATCGGATTTCTTCTTTTTCTTCCCGCCGAGCGAGATTTTCTTGTCTTGGGTCGCGATGAAAGCCATGGGTTATTTCCTCGCCGCCGTTTCTTTCTCGTCTTCCTTCGACGCCTTCCCTTCGGCCGCGCCGTTGGCGCCGAGCTTGAGAAGTTCCACGCTGAGACCCAGCGCCTGAAGCTCCTTCACGAGCACCTTGAAGGATTCCGGCACGCCGGGACGGGAGGGCGCGTCTCCCTTGATGATCGCCTCGTACATCTTCGTGCGGCCCTGGACGTCGTCGGACTTGACGGTCAAGAGCTCCTGAAGCATGTACGCCGCGCCGTAGCCTTCGATCGCCCAGACTTCCATTTCGCCGAAGCGCTGGCCGCCGAACTGCGCCTTGCCGCCGAGCGGCTGACGCGTGATGAGGCTGTAAGGTCCCGTCGAGCGGGCGTGAATCTTGTCCTCGACGAGGTGGTTCAGCTTGAGGATGTACATGTAGCCGATGGAGACCTTCTCGTGGAAGGCCTCGCCCGTGCGGCCGTCGTAGAGCGTGATGCGGCAGTCATCAGACGGGAGGTACTTCTCGGGCACGCCCTGGTCCTTGAGATGCTTCTTGGCCTGGCGGACCACTTCGTGGATCTCTTCCTCGGTGGCCGAGTCGAAGACCGGGTTGATCGTCTGCACGCCGAGCGTGTGACCCGCCCAGCCGAGCATCGTCTCGAGGAGCTGACCGACGTTCATGCGCGACGGAACGCCCAGCGGCGAGAGCACGACGTCGAGCGGCGTGCCGTCCGGGAGGAACGGCATATCCTCTTCGGGCAGGATCTTGGCGACGACGCCCTTGTTTCCGTGGCGGCCGGCGAGCTTGTCGCCGACCTGGATCTTGCGGCGGGACGCGAGGTAAACCTTGACCACCTTGTTGACGGTCACGGCCAGATCGTCGCCCTGCTTGACGTTCTCCTTCTCGCGAGCGGCGTCCGCGCGAAGCTTCTCGTCCATGGCCTCGTAGAACAGCTCAAGGCGCTCCTTCTCGTCCTTGCGCTTCGAGGGCGACGCGGACTCGAGGGCTTCAAAAGATTCCTTCTTGTGCTGCTTGAGGGTCGCGAGATCGGCGTCCAGCTTTTCCTGGATCGCGTCGAGGCGCTTGCGCTCCTCGCCCTTCGCGAGCTTCTCGCGGCGCACGAACACGCGCGTCGCGATGACCTTGCCCTGCACGCCGGGCGGAACGCGCAGCGACGCGTCCTGCACGTCCTCGGCCTTCTTGCCGAAGATGACCTTGAGCAGGCGCTCCTCGGGGGTGAGCTGCTGCTCGCCCTTCGGGGTGACCTTGCCGACGAGCACGTCGCCCTGGCGGACGACGGTCGACGGGATGACGACGCCCGTTTCGTCGAGAGACTCGAGAGCCTCGGTGCCGACGTTCGGGATGTCGCGGGTGATTTCTTCCGGTCCGAGCTTGGTGTCGCGGGCCTCGACTTCGAACTCGGACACGTGGATGGACGTGAACACGTCCTCCTTCACGAGCCGCTCGGAGAGCAGGATCGCGTCTTCGTAGTTGTAGCCTTCCCACGGCATGAACGCCACGAGAAGGTTGCGGCCGAGGGCCAGCTGGCCCTGCGCGCAGGCGGAGCCGTCGGCGAGAGCGTCGCCGGCCTTGACGTGCGTGCCCGTGACCGCGGTGGTCGACTGGTTGATGCACGTGTCCTGGTTGCTGCGCGTGTACTTGCGGAGGGTGTAGAGGTCCATCGCCTCTTCCTTGCCCTTCACGTTGTCGGCGGCCACGGCGATCAGGTCGCCGGAGCTGTAGATCACTTTACCCGGGCGCTTAACCGTCACGCAAGCGCCGGAGTCACGAGCGACGGTTTCTTCCATGCCGGTCGCCACGAGCGGAGGCTCGGGGATCAGCAGCGGAACGGCCTGGCGCATCATGTTCGCGCCCATCAAGGCGCGGTTCGCGTCGTCGTGCTCGAGGAACGGAACGAGCGCGGCGGAAACCGAGATGACCTGCATGGGCGAGATGTCCATGTAGTCGACGCGGGACGGATCGACGACCGGGAAGTCCCCGCGCGAACGGGCGGAGACGGTGTCGGTGGCGATCTTGTCCTTGTCGAGAGGCGTGTTGGCCTGAGCGACGATCATGCCGGACTCGGCGTCGGCGTTGAGGTACTCCGTCTCGCCGGTGGTCTTGCCCTTGGAGACTTTGCGGTAGGGAGACTCGATGAGACCGAACTCGTTGATCTTCGCATAAGAGGCGAGCGAGGTGATCAGACCGATGTTCGGGCCTTCGGGAGTCTCGATGGGGCAGATGCGGCCGTAGTGCGTGTAATGGACGTCGCGCACTTCGAAGCCGGCGCGCTTCCGGTTAAGACCGCCCGGTCCGAGCGCCGACAGGCGGCGCTTGTGGGTGATCTCCGAGAGCGGATTGATCTGGTCCATGAACTGCGACAGCTGGGACGTTCCGAAGAACTTCCGGATGATGCCCACGAGCGGCGCGGTGTTCAGGAGGTTGCGCGGCGTCAGCAGCGACTTGTCCTGCACGGACATGCGGTCGCGGATCACGCGGGACATCTGCGCCAGGCCCACGCGAATCTGGTTCTCGAGCAGCTCGCCGACGCCGCGGACGCGGCGGTTGCCGAGATGGTCGATGTCGTCGAGCTTGACGGGGAAGTTGCGGTCGAGGAGATTGGGCACCGCGGACTTCCACGACGTGAAGGCTCCGGAGAAGTCCGCGAACGAGAAGCGGTCCTTCTTCAGACCCTGCTTCGTCGCGTCCATGTCGTCGTCGCCGTCCTTCTCGTGAAGGTCGATGAGCGCGATCTGGCCGAGGGTTTCGCCGTTGGTCTTCTTCGCGAAGTCCGCGAAGAAGGTCTTGTACTCGCCGAGGCCGTCGTACTGGGCGCCGCGAGTGGGCATGGCGCTCGCCTTCGGCGCGCCGTCGGCCAAGTGCGTGACGCCGCTGTTGAGGGCGATGATGTGCTGCATCGTCGCGATCACGTCCTCGAGGCACAGCGTGCGCCGCGTGAACGCGGGGAGCGCGAAGTGCTTGTGCTTGCGGTTGTCGGGGCGAGGCGTCACGTCCCGGCGCGTCGCGAGCTTCCAAAGGTAGTGGTGCAGCTTGACGGCGACCTTATGCCGGCCGACCTTCGAGAGGTCGTACTTGCGCAGGTTCTTGAAGATCAGGTTGTCGAGATACGCCTCGGCCTGGCCGGGGACGATGAACTCCTGGCCGCGGAGCTTCTTGTAGATGTCCTGCTGGGCTTCCTTCACGGACTTGATCTTGTCCTTGCGCAGCGTCTCGAGGATGGTCGGGTCTTCCTTCTCGGGGTCTCCGGTAAGGACCTTGATGCTGCCGACCTTCTTGTCGATCATCCGCTTGACGGACTCGTTCGTGACCTTCTTGCCGGCCTCGAGGAGGACTTCGCCCGTGGACTGATCGACGACGTCTTCGCAGGAGATCCGGTGGAGCAGCTGCGCCTCGGCCGTGGCGATGCTGACTTCGACCTGATCATACGGGTAGAAAATCTTCAGGATGTCCGCGTCGGACTCGATGCCGCAGGCGCGCAGGAAGCTGGTCGCCTCGAACTTCTTCTTGCGGTCGATACGAACGAACAAAACGTTGTTGAGATCGAATTCGAACTCGATCCAAGCTCCGCGGTAGGGAATAATCTTGGCCAAAAACAGCTTCTTACCGAGGGCCGAGATTTTCTTCTCATCATCTTCTTCAAAGATAATGCCGGGCGAGCGATGCAGCTGCGAGACGACGACGCGCTCGGCGCCGTTGATGATGAACGACGCCGTCGTCGTCATGATCGGAACTTCACACACGACCACTTCCTGCTCGACGATCTGCTTGAGCTTGCCGGAGGGCTGGCGCGACGAGAGGCGGAGGATCGCCTTCAGCGGGCGCGTCCACGAGGAGTCGTGATTCTGCGCCTCGAGCGCGGTCGCGAAGCGGGGCTCGGCGAACTCGTAGCGCACGAAGTCGAGAACCATCGAGCCGTCGGTGGACTCGATCGGGAAAACGTCGAGGAACGCGGCCTGGAGACCGAGAAGCTTCCGGTCTTCCGGCTCAACGCCCAACTGCATGAAATCACGGAACGAATTCGTCTGCATTTCCAGGAGGTCGGGCATGGCCATCGCTTCCGGAATCTTGCCGAACTTGATCTGTTTCACGCGTATTCTCCCGTGCTGATCTTCAAAATAGGCTTGGGACTAAAAAGCGACGGGACCGTCGCCTCCCGAGGGAGGCGACGGTCTCGTCTTTCGGAATTTACCTCGTCAGGGGCACTTACTTGAGCTCGACGGTGGCGCCCGCTTCGACGAGCTTCTTCTTCATCTCTTCCGCCGCGGCCTTGGCAAGACCTTCCTTGACGGGCTTCGGGGCGGCTTCGACGAGATCCTTCGCTTCCTTCAGGCCGAGGCCCGTCAGCTCGCGAACGACCTTGATGACGTTGATCTTGTTGGTTCCGGCGCCGGCGAGGACCACGGTGAACTCGGTCTGCGCTTCGGCGGCGGCGCCACCAGCGGCGGGAGCGGCTCCACCAGCGGCGGCGGCGGGGGCAGCGGCGGCGGCCTTCACGCCGAACTTCTCCTCGGCGAGCTTGACGAACTCAGCGGCCTCGAGGACGGTCAGCTGACCGACGGCCTCGACGAGCTGCGCGGGCGACAACTTGGTGGTGCTCATGTCATTTCTCCTTTTTTCGACAGCGCCTTTAACGGAGGCTTTATCCCTTACGGGACTGTCGACTGCGTTTTAGGCGGCAGCCGCGCCGGACGACTTCAATTTGTTCTCGAGGGCCTTCACGACGAGGACGGCGTCGCGCGTGGGGGCCTGGACGATCGCGACGGGCTGGCTGACCAGCGCGTACACGAGGCCGACGATCTTGCCCATGAGCTCCTGCTTCGACGGGAGCTTGGACAGCTTGTCGCAGTCGGCGGGCGTCATCCACTTGGAGGACACGTAGCCGGCGCGAACCTTGAGCTGGGGGAACTTCTTGCCGAGGGTCGCGAGGACCTTCGCGGGCGAGACGGGATCGTCGTTGTCCGCCACGATCAAACCGACGGGGCCCTTGAGCATCTTCGCGTCGACGCCGTCGATGCCGGCGTTCTTGAGCGCGTACTTGATCAGCGAGCTCTTCACAACGGCGTGGCGGCACTTCAAGGGCTTGAGCTGCATGCGGAGCTCGTCGAGCTCCACGAACTTCATGCCCTGGAATTCGGTGAAAAACAGATGGGGCGCCGCCTTCAGCTTCTCGGCGAGCACCTTCGACGATTCCTTCTTCTGATCCTTCGTGAGTTTCATCTAGAATTCCTCTGGCTACTTAAATCTGAGTTCCAACCCGCCGCCGTAGTGCAGCCCGTCGACGAACGACGCTTCCCCAAAGAACGCGATGCGGTCCTCGGCGGGAACCCGCAAGCCCAAAAAAGGCGTTCCCGTGTCCTTCTGCCCGCCGGCATGACCGCCGCCGACAAGATCCTTCAAATCGGCCTGAACCCGCGTCCACTTCACGCCGCCGTACGGCTCGAGCTTCCAGTTCGAATCGATCTCGAACAAATGGCTCGTCTCGACGGCGACCTGATACGTCATCAAAGTCAGACGCTGGCTGTATCCGTTGTTGATGCCCGGAGTTCCCCCCGGGGTAATGCTGTTGAAATTGTAATGCGATCTCGTGATGCTGAGATCCAGCGCGATCGCCGGGTTGACGATCGTATCGGGAACGATGGAGGCTTTGAGGCCGGCGCCATAAATGATGCCGAGCTTATCTCCCGAAATAGTGTTTTCCGCGGTATTCGAGGGGACCTTGATGCTGAAGTCGCCCGTGCCGACATTCGCGTACAATTGGAAGCGTTCGGCGGCCTGCCAAGCGATCTTAAACATGCCGGCGCCGCCGGAACCCTTTGCTTCGACGTCTCCCGTGCTGTTGCACGGAAAAGAGACGGCCCCCCTGGGCGGAGCCGCGCTGCAGACGCCTGAATTACTGACCGAGAAGTTGAGATTCTGGTCAGAGACACCCTGGTAATAGGCCAGGAATTTCAAAGAGCCGCTCGACGACTGACGCGCGGTCAAGCCCGAGATCTGCGCCGCGGCCGGAAAGGCCGCGAACAACAAAATCAAGGACAGGATCGCGCGACGGACTTCGAGACTATTGTTCACGAGGTGATTCAAGAGGTTGATGAGACCGGCGACGACCTACTCTCCCAACGCCGAGTTGGGCGTTAGTACCATTGGCCCTGGCAGGCTTAACGGCCGTGTTCGGAATGGGAACGGGTGTATCCCTGCCGGAAATATCACCGATCTCACGAACCTCTTGAATCATTGGCCCTTGCGGGCCGGCGGGAGTCTGGTTGAACGACGCAACTGCGACGCCATCACCCCGGTTCCACCCGGAATGAACTCCAACGAAATTATAGCAAATTAAATAAGTGAAAGTAAACATCTTCACACAGCGGATCGGCGCCATTAGGCGACAATCCACCTGATCGAAGAATACGGCCAAGACTCTCGGACGATTAGTACTGCTTCGCTTAAGACCTCGCGGCCCTTACACTCGCAGCCTATCAAACAGGTAGTCTTCCTGTGTCCTTATGGGGTCTTGCGACCCGGGAAACCTTATCTTGAGGAGAGTTTCACGCTTAGATGCTTTCAGCGTTTATCTCTTCCGAACACCGCTACCCAGCGATACTCCTGGCGGAATAACTGGCATACAGGCGGTTCGTCCATCCCGGTCCTCTCGTACTAGGGACAGCTCCTCTCAAGTTTCCTAACGCGCATGGTAGATAGAGACCGTACTGTCTCACGACGTACTGAACCCAGCTCACGTACCGCTTTAATGGGCGAACAGCCCAACCCTTCCCACCTGCTCCAGCGGGAGGATGCGATGAGCCGACATCGAGGTGCCAAACCTGGTCGTCGATGTGAACTCTTGGACCAGATCAGCCTGTTATCCCCGGGGTAGCTTTTATCCGTTGAGCGATGGCCCTCCCACGAGGTACCACCGGATCACTTTGTCCGACTTTCGTCCCTGCCCGGCTTGTAGGCCTTGCAGTCAAGCTCGCTTCTGCCAATGCACTCTGTGGGCGATTACTATACGCCCTGAGCGAACCTTTGAACGCCTCCGTTACCGTTTAGGAGGCGACCGCCCCAGTCAAACTGCCCGCCTGTCACGGTCCCTAGGCCGGATTACGGCCGTAGGTTAGTGTCACAGATTCGATAGGCTGGTATTTCACATTGCGCCTCAACAAGGGCCACAACCCCTGCATCAAAGGCTCCCAGCTATTCTACGCAATTAAATCCATAACACAATGACAAGTTACAGTAAAGCTCCACGGGGTCTTTTCGTCTAACCACGCGTAACGAGCGTCTTCACTCGTACCACAATTTCGCCGAGCACTTGGTTGAGACAGCGGCATCTTTGTTACTCCATTCGTGCAGGTCGGAACTTACCCGACAAGGAATTTCGCTACCTTAGGACGGTTATAGTTACCGCCGCCGTTTACTGGGGCTTGAGTTCGTAGCTTCGCCTTGCGGCTAACCACTCCCCTTGACCTTCCAGCACCGGGCAGGAGTCAGACCCTATACATCATCTTGCGATTTCAGCAGAGTCCTGTGTTTTTGTTAAACAGTCACGATGCCCCTTTCACTGCGGCTGCTTGAGTTAACAAGCAGCATCCCTTCTTCCGAAGTTACGGGATAATTTTGCCTAGTTCCTTAACCAAGTCTCACTCGCGCGCCTTAGGATTTTCACCCCACCCACCTGTGTCGGTTTACGGTACGGGCAGATTCTGGACAGTATACGCGGGTTTTCTTGGCAGCGTAGTTGGGAGACTTCGCTCCGGTCGCCCGGAACTCGCATTCATGTTTCAGGTTAACGCCCCTCCGTACTTTACTAGAGGAACACCCCTACGCATTTAGCCCGCCATCCATCAGACGGGATCCCTTACCTTTCTGCGTCACCGCTTACACTGACGTCCAAAACCTGGTTCCGGAATTTTAACCGGATGTCCATCGCCTACGCTTTTCAGCCTCGGCTTAGGCCCGACTAACCCTGAACTGACGAACATTGTTCTAGGAAACCTTAGGTTTTCGGCGACAATGATTCTCACATTGTTTCTCGCTACTTATCCCGACATCCTCACTTCTTGGCGCTCCAGCACTCCTCACGGTATGCCTTCACTGCGCCAGGAACGCTCTCCTACCCCGCACATAATCCCGGAGGACTATGTACAGACGCGATTGCGGTGGTATGCTTGAGCCCCGTGTCATTTTCCGCGCAGATTCGCTAGACCAGTGAGCTGTTACGCACTCTTTAAAGGGTGGCTGCTTCTAAGCCAACCTCCTGGCTGTTTATGCAAATCCACAGCGTTTTCCACTTAGCATACACTTTGGGACCTAGATCGACGTTCTGGGTTGTTCCCCTCTTGCACGTGGAGCTTATCCCCCACGAACTGACTGCCCGCTAGTACACCATAGTATTCGGAGTTTGACAGACTTCGCAAAGAGGGTTGCTCTCGCTACATCTACCAGTGCTCTACCCCTATGATTTAACGGCGGACGCTAGCCCTAAAGCTATTTCGGAGAGAACCAGCTATCACCAAGTTCGATTAGCCTTTCACCCCTAACCACAGCTCATGTAGAAACTTTTCAACGTTTAACACTCCGAGCCTCCAGTCGATTTTACTCGACCTTCACTCTGGCCATGGTTAGATCACTTGGCTTCGGGTCTAATGAATGGAACTGACGCCCTTTCAGACTCGCTTTCGCTACGGCTGCGGAGCACACTTTCATGGGCCCCTTAACCTCGCTCCACTCATTAACTCGCCGGGTCATTCTTCAACAGGCACCTACTCATCCATTATACGCCGAAGCGTATCATAGGACTCGTAGAGCTTGTATGTGTGCGGTTTCAGGTTCTTTTTCACTCCCCATCAGGGGTTCTTTTCGCCTTTCCCTCGCGGTACTAGTTCACTATCGGTCGTTAGAGAGTATTTAGCCTTGGAGGGTGGTCCCCCCGGATTCCCACGGGATTTCACGTGTCCCGTGGTACTTAGGAACTCGTCAGGAGTCGTCTAGTTTTCGGATACGGGGCTATCACCCGCTATGGCCGGCCTTTCCAGGACCGTTCTCCTAACCGACGTTTGGTAACTCCCCGGTTCTACACCGGACGAGCCCTGCAACCCCGACACGGCATGCCGCATCGGTTTGGGCTATTCCCCGTTCGCTCGCCACTACTAGGGGAATCTCTGTTGATTTCTTTTCCTGCGGGTACTGAGATGTTTCACTTCCCCGCGTTGTCTTGAGTGCGCTATCTCCCGACCTGACGGCCGGGCCTTTACGCACACATGCTCAGTCTTTCAACTGAGCCGGTTTCCCGATTCGGAGATCCTCGGATCAAAGCCTGTTAGCGGCTCCCCGGGGCTTATCGCAGCTAGCCACGTCCTTCATAGACTTCTAACGCCTAGGCATCCACCACACACACTTATTATCTTGACCATATTCTTCTATCGCACAAGGCTTTGGTCAAAACGAAACCTTATGCGTGTAAGACGCTTACTTCACTCGTTACTTAATTTGCTTTTTTTCTCCGCTTTACTCCGCGCCACGCCCCGTCGAGGGCATTTGTGGCTGCGTGCTTCGCAGATCCGTATGAGTTGTCAAAGAAAATCGGTTTTTGTGGACCCTGCCGGGATTGAACCGGCGACCTCCTGCTTGCAAAGCAGGCGCTCTCCCAGCTGAGCTAAGGGCCCAACGACTTAAATTTTAAAAGATCAGTTGTGACACGCGATGCCGCGGGTTTCGCAAACCCCGTCGAGCAGCGCGTTGAGGGAATCGCAGGCTTCGGAGACCGACGCCTTGATTTCCTCGGCGAGCTTCGGATTCTTCTGAAGCTCCTTCGTCAAAATCTGTTTTTCCGACTCACTGTGCCATGCGTCCATGGTCTCGTGGACCTGGAAGAAGCCGAGCGCCGCCTTCGAGTCCAGGTTGTACTTGGACTTGAGGCCCTCGATCTTCGTCTTCGCAACGGCCGGCTGCTGCGCCTCGTAGGCGTAGAGCGCGGCGAGACCGGACTGCCACGAGCCGCGCGAAAGCTTGGTGAAGCTTTCGACGCACTTCTTCGTGCCAGGATTCATTTCGGCGTTGAGGACCGACTCGCGAGAGGCGCCGACGGCGCCCGCGAAAGCCAGCCACAACTCCGGATGATTCTCCGGTCCCGACTCTTCGTGAGTCAGGTTTTCAATGAGCATCTGCCGCGCTTCCAACTCGGGGCAGTTCGAGTGCACCGCGCTCACATAACGCGGGAAACGAGCTTCTTGCTGAAAATACTGTTGGGAATAGTACGCGAGATCTTCCCGCGTCAACTTGCCCATCGTCCACGCCTGGTAAAACGGGTGCTTCAGGAGAGACTTCGCGTCGAGAATTCCCTCGACTTCACGCCAGAAAGACTCGATCACTGGTCGTCTCCTATTTTTAATAATGGGCCCGGGAGGTTTCGAACCTCCGACCCCACGCTTATCAAGCGTGTGCTCTACCCCTGAGCTACGAGCCCGGCGGTGGACTAAATCAATACAATTACGGTTTTGCAAGCCAATGAGCGCCCCACAACGTTTCTCGACTACGGCCCGCGTCTTGCGACGCGTCTATCGAGCCATTAAGGGTTCGACCTATCAGCTTTCTCTCGAAAGATGAATGGAAAGGAGGTGATCCAGCCGCACGTTCCCGTACGGCTACCTTGTTACGACTTCACCCCAATCACCAATCACAATTTCATTACCGGCAAGCGGTAATTTCGGTTGCAATGGGCTTTCGTGGTGTGACGGGCGGTGTGTACAAGGCCCGGGAACGTATTCACCGCTGCCTGCTGATCAGCGATTACTAGCGATTCCACCTTCACGGGGGCGAGTTGCAGCCCCCGATCCGAACTGAGGCGTACTTTGAGGATTTGCTCCAGCTTGCGCTTTCGCTTCCCACTGGGTACGCCATTGTAGCACGTGTGTAGCCCTGGACATAAAGGCCATGAGGACTTGACGTCATCCCCACCTTCCTCCACGTTATCCGCGGCAGTCTCCTGAGAGTCCTCCCTTGCGGGTAGCAACACAGGATAGGGGTTGCGCTCGTTGCGGGACTTAACCCAACATCTCACGACACGAGCTGACGACAGCCATGCAGCACCTCGGCTGGCTCCCTTGCGGGTCGCCCAATCTTTCAATCGGACTACTACCAGTCGTTCGAGCCCAGGTAAGGTTCTTCGCGTAGCGTCGAATTAAACCACATGCTCCACCGCTTGTGCGGGCCCCCGTCAATTCCTTTGAGTTTTAACCTTGCGGCCGTACTCCCCAGGCGGGTAACTTAAAGCGTTAGCGACGACACGGAAGGGGTCGATACCTCCCACATCTAGTTACCATCGTTTACAGCTGGGACTACCAGGGTATCTAATCCTGTTTGCTCCCCCAGCTTTCGAGTCTTAGCGTCAGTAAAGGCCCAGGCAGCTGCTTTCGCCATAGGTGTTCCTCCCGATATCTACGCATTTCACCGCTACACCGGGAATTCCGCTGCCCCCTACCCCACTCGAGGCGACCAGTATTCGATGCGACTCCAAGTTAAGCCTGGAGATTTAACATCGAACTTAATCGTCCGCCTACACTCGCTTTACGCCTAGTAATTCCGAATAACGCTTGCCACCTATGTCTTACCGCGGCTGCTGGCACATAGTTAGCCGTGGCTTATTCACATGGTACCGTCGAACCCTTGCGGGTATTCTTCCCATGTAAAAGAGGTTTACGACCCGAAGGCCTTCGTCCCTCACGCAGAGTTGCTGGATCAGGCTTTCGCCCATTGTCCAAAATTCCCCACTGCTGCCTCCCGTAGGAGTATGGCCCGTGTCTCAGTGCCATCGTGCCCGTCCGCCCTTTCAGGCCGGGTACCCGTCGTAGCCTTGGTGGTCTATTACACCGCCAACTAGCTGATGGGCCGCAAAGTCCTCCAAGAACGATCCTTGCGGATCTCTCCTCCCCAGAAGATGCCTTCCGGGGAGAGTACGGCGTATTAGCCAGCCTTTCGATTGGTTATTCGCCATTCAAGGGTAGATTCTTTACGTGTTACTCACTCGTCTGCCGCTAGACTGATCTTGCGACCAGTCTCGCTCGACTTGCATGTGTTATGCACTCTGCCAGCGTTAATTCTGAGCCAGGATCAAACTCTCCATTTAAATTTGGGCGTTTTGGCGGGGGTAAGACCCTCGCTACTTCCGCTTGCATCGAAAATGAAGAAGAATTGACTCTTCTTTGCTCTTGTTGTTTCTCGAGCTTCACAACCTTTTGAGGGGTTGTTCCGCTCTAAAACACACACCTAATAATTCCTTACGCCCTCTTTTCCGGGGGGAAAAGTAGGGCGCCCATTCGCTTGCAAAAACCGAATTGTCAAAGAACAAAAAATGTTTCCTGGCCTCATGTATCTTCCCATGAAGCCGGGGGCAATTTTTCTTGCCACTGGGCAGCGCTTTTACGCGCTACCTGAGTGACGAAATATTAGCATTACTTCCCAACGCTGTCAAGCGTTTCTTCGAAACTATTTTTACGCCGCCGCCGGCGCGCGCGATTTCTCGACGAGGAATCGAGTTTCCTGATGAACGAATTGTAGTAAAAATATTTGCGCACGGCGCGGAATCCGCCGCGAAAAAAATTCAATTTCCGCGCGCTCGCCTTTTTTAATGCGGCGAAATCGCGCCGAGATCTTCCCAAAAAGCGAGGTTACAAGGAGTGCCGAAAAAATCGACCGTTTTTCGCCTATTCGACACTCAATAGCAATACATGGAACTCAATGCGGCCAGAAAACCAGTGCCCTCTAGGGAACGAGCGAAATGTCGGGCCGGGGCGACAATTTCAGCGTGGAGAGGTCGTGCGCGGGCAATATCACGAGCCGCGGCGCGGCTTCAGAGGCCAGCTTCATCGCGCGCGCGTTCCACATGAAGCTTGAGATGTCGACCACGAATTTCTTGTCCGGCAGCGCCGCGTCGAAGATATTGTCGTACACGAAGGCCCCGGGGCCGGTCAGCAGGATCGGGCCCGAATCGAGGTTAACCCAGGCGCCCATCCCGCCGGCCGCCCCCCCATCCAAATCAATCAATATAACGGTTCCATCCTTAAAGAGGTCGATTCCGTGGTCGAAGGTTCCATAGGGAGATGTTTGTGAAAAATCCTGCAATTTCAAACGTTCTTCAGGAATAAAGGCCCGCGGATCAGGCATATTCTTCTCTAAAGCCCGTCTTTTGGGGTTAACCCAGGCTTGCGCCGAGAGTATGACCGCCGCGTTCGGGAAGGCTCCCGCCCCTCCCGCCCACTCCGGCGCCAGGTCGGGAAGGATGACCGCCTTCACGTCCTCCGGCTTGACCTCCCGTGACGCCAGGCGGGACACTATATCCTTGCCAGGGCCCACGGTAAAAGGAGATAGCGCCGAACCCTTGATCCTTTTGGACCTCATGTCCTCGGGCAGGCCCGCGCCGAACAGAAGCGCGCCCTCCTTCGGGTGGCGGATAAGGACGGCCGTCAGCGGCGGCGTCAAGCGCGACTCGGGGCTTTTGAGCTCCGATAAAAAATTTCCGCGGACCTTCCCTTCTCCGATCACGAATATCTCGACGCGCAGGCCGTCGACCTTCCGGCGCGCGATCAGCATCGAGCCGAAGGTCGCCGAGGCCGGGCGCGCGGCGCGCAGCACGGGGCGCGGCGCCGGCGGCGGCGGAAGCCCGGCGGGCTCGAGGCCGATTTCCGCGCAGCCCGCGAACGCCAGCGCGAGCGCGGAAAAAAATCCCCTCAACGAGCTTCCTTCACCGTGAGGTTCCATAGAACCTCGCCGTCGGTCGCGGTCGCGACGGCCTCGACGCCCGTCAGATGCTCGATGATCTCATCGACCGCCTCGGCAGCGGCGGGGGTCAGGGCGAGGGCACTCCACCTCTCGGCCTTTTCGTTCTTGAGCAGCGCGAGCTTCGTGCGCACCTCGTCGAGCGGAATCGTCTCGCCGGTCGAGCGCACAGCCGGATCCTCGGCCTTGCCGAGCTTGCGCAGCGCCGCGAGCAGGGACTTCGCCTTCCCGCGCGGCACCGTCAGCGACAGCTGCTTTTCCGTCGCCGAGCGAATGAACAGCGCCTCCGGCTGGGTCAGGCGCCCTCCACCCTTCTCGATGGCGGCGATGACCTTCGGCAGCGCCGCGTCGAGCTTCTTGACCGCAAGCGCGCCGCTCCACGTCTCGTGGTAAGGCGCAAGCGCGTAGGTCTTGAGCCAGTACGGCCTGGCGTGCTGGGCCTTGGGCCCGGGCGCTGGCGCGGCGGCCGCCGAGACGGCGAGCAGCAGGAGCGCGGCGATCATTTCTCGACGGGCCCGCCCGCCTCGTTCCAGGTGCGCCAGCCACCGTCCATCGAGATCACGTTTTTGTAGCCCATCTTCTGGAGGTTGTCCGCGGAAAGCGCGGAGCGAAAGCCCCCGCCGCAGTACAGAATGATCTCGGCGTTCTTGTCCGGAATCGCGGCCTCGACGTCGCGCTCGATGACGCCCTTGCCGAGGTGAATCGCGCCGGCGATCCGGCCCTTAGCCCACTCGTTATCCTCGCGCGTGTCCACGAGCAGGAGCTTTTCGCCCTTCTTCACGCGCGCGAGCACGGTGGGCACGTCGGTCTGCTTCACGCGCGACTTCGCGTCATCGACGATCTTCAGGAACTCAGGGGAGTGGCTCATGGCCACTTTTTACTAAATCAGGGCTCGTAGCGCGAGTCCGCGCTGTCGATCTTGTTGGCGGACTGCAGGATGTGGTCGCGCGTCGCGTCGTCCCAGCCCTTGCGCTCGGATTTCGCCGCGAGCGCCTCGGAGAGGCGCGTCAGGTGCGCGCGCGCGAGCGCGGAGACCTCGGGGACCTCCTCGTCGGCATGGCGGTAGGCGAGCAGGATCAAGGTGTTGAGGTGCGCCTCCTGCAGACGGCGGCGCGCGGGCGAGACGTAGAGCGTGCGCTTGCGCCCCGGCTCGAGCACGTCGCGCCAGATCATCTTCGTCAGCGTCTCGATGAGCTCGCGCGGAGAGAGCACCTCATCGCCGGCGTCGGCCATCTTGGCGCTCTCCGAGAGCATCTGCATCAGCTCGGGGTCGAGCAGGCGGGACAGGGCGTCGGTCCTCAGCTCGAGTATGAGCTCGTCGTAGGGCACCCAGTTCAGTTGCGGCATCTGGTCGTCCACGGTGATATCCCGGCCGGGATCGAGGCGCCGGCGCAGGTCCGCGCTCGCGTTGAACCGGGCGTCGGAGAAAACCGCCTCATCGAGGAACTGGAGCGCCTCGCGGCGGCGCGCGCCGGTCATAGGCGAGAACGGCGCCGGGCCGGGTCCCGCGCGGCGGCGATACGACAAGCCCCCGACGACGGAAGCGGCCAGGCGCGCCGCGTCGAGGTAGCCGCGCCAGCCCTGCACGAAGGCGCGGTAGATCTCCGAATGATCCTCGCCGGGGGCCGGGCGGCGCGTTTCGATGGAGTTCCAGATCTCGCGCGCCGTCGCGGCGCGGCCGCGCGCGTAGGCTAAAGGGTCCTTGCCAAGATACCAGGTCTGGGAGTCGGGGTCGAGGCCGACCAAGTCCTCGTCGGTCGCGTACGCGTGGCCGGGCTCCTCGGAGCGGGCGGCGATCGCCGCGAGCTCGCGCGCCTCATCCTCGGGCGCCAGCGGCTTGTAGGCGTACTCGACGGCCCAGAAGTCGTACGGCCCGAGCGCGGTGTTCCAGTAGCTGCCCTGCTTCTGACCCGGAGCGGCGACGTTGGAGGGCAGATAGTCCATGACCGAGGCGGCGAGCGGCGCCGGGCCGTCCAGCTCGGAAAGATCCTTCCAGGTCTTGGCCAGGAAGTTGTGGCGCAGGCCCAAGGTGTGGCCGACCTCGTGAAGCGTGAGGTCGGTGATGTAGTCCTGCACGAACTTCTCCTTCTCCGCCTCGGTCATGCCGCCGCGAGATTCGACGACGGCCATGATCATCTGCGCCTGCTTGGCCAGGTGGCCGGCGTGGCCGCACTTGTGATCGTGCTTGTGCGTCCCTTTCGCGTCCTTCTTCGCGCGCCGGGCGCGGTCGCCGGCCTCGAAGCCCTCGCCGAGGTCGCGGAAGTCGACGCCGAGCGCGGAACGGGGATGCACCGCGGAGATGCCGAGCGACGCCTGATAGATCTCCCCCGTCAGCGGATCGACGCGGGTCTGACCGATCGCGTAGCCCGCGTCCTTGTCCATGAACCAGCGGATAACGGTGTTGCGCGCATCCGAGGCGTCGAAGCCGTGCTCGGGCGCCTCGCGCACCTCGATGGCGCCGAGCAGGCCGACCCGGGCAAAGGCCTCGTTCCAGGCCAGCACGCCGCGCGTGACCGCCGCGCGATAGGACTTGGGCACGGTCGCGTCTATCCAGAAAATGACCGGTTTTTTGACTTTAGATGCCGCAGCGGTCTCATCGGACTTCTCGAGGCGCCAGCGGTTGACCAGGGCGCGCGTCGGCCGGCCGACCCTGTCATCGGTCCAGTCCTCGTAGACGGTGGCGAAATGCCCCAGGCGCGAATCGGCGAGCCGCGGGCGGTAGCCGGACTCGGGCAGGGCGGCGAGGCTCAGGCGCAGGGACAGGGTCACGCGGCGCGCGTCCGCGAGGCGCGTGGCGGGCTCCCCGTCCTCGGGCGCGGAGCGGCGCGCGTACACCTGGCGCGCGCCGATCTCGACGTTGGAAGCGTAGGCGTCGGACCGGGTCAGCGAGCTCAAGTCGGCGTCGAGCGCGTACGGCGCGTCAAAGGCGGCCTCGAGCTCGGATTTGATCGAGAAGAAGTCTTGGAGGGCGAACTCCTTCAGGTCGATGGAAACGGCGCCGCTGATCGGATCCTCGGCCAAAATCTTGGCCTTGCCGATCGTCGCGTCGGCGGAAACCTCGGACAGCGCCCGATCGAGCGGGGAGCCGGGCTTCACTCGGCGGGACACGTCGCGCGCGACGAGCTCGACGAACTCCCCGGAGCGGCGGAAGTAGACGGTGCGCTCGTAGGAGTCGGCCTTCGCGGCGTGCAGGTCCTTCTCGCCGAGGCCGCGCTCGAACACGGCGGTCAACAGCATCAGGCTGCCGAATCGGTGGGGCGCGATGACGAGGCGGCGGGCGTCGGCGCCGCCGGAAACTCCGAGCAGGGGCTTTTCGCCGGCGGGCTTGCGCCTGAGGACGTCGAAGGAGCCGGTCGAGTAGGCGAGCGCTCCGCCGAGCGCGGCGGTGACGACGGCGGCCGTGACGAGGGACCACCCCGCGATCACGGCGACGGCGGCGCCGACGGCGGCGCCCGCGACGACCGCGGCGGTCGCGGCGGCGGCGGGGTGGTCGCGGCGCCACTTCTCGGGGACGGCGGACCAGACCGCGGGAGCTCCGACCCACAGCGCGGAGAGCGACAGCCAGGTCGAACCGTCCATGTGGAAGGCGGCGGGAATCGCGGCGACGAGGCCGGCCAAGGGCCACACGATGCCCGAGAGGCGCGACCAGGACAGCGCGGCGGCGGCGAGCTTCTTTTTGTCGGAAGGAGGGTTGGCGACGGCGCCGCGCACGAGTGTTTCGCCGCGGGGCGAAGGCTTCAGCGCGGCGGGGACGGCTTCGGAGCCGCGGGGCTCGACGGACGCGGCGGGGCGCGTGCGGGAGCCGTCGAACAGCGACGGGATGTCGGCGCCGACGGCGACGGAGAATGCGGGGATGCTCGCGGCCGCCGCGGGACGAGCGACGGAGGGGGGCGCGTTTACACGAACGAGCGCGGGCGCGAAGGGAACATTGGGAACGGAAACGGCGACGGCGACGGATTTAACGGCAACGGAAGGGGTGATCGGTGAAAGACCGGCGGCGGGAACGAGCGACGGCGACAACGACGCATTTAAGGGCAACGCCTTGAGAGACAAAGTCGGGGCGCCCAACGACGGGACGGGGGCCGATGGCAGCATCGGTCCCGTACGCACGGAAATATTTTTTATGGCCTGCGCGGCCGCGGGGGAAGGGGCGGCAAGGCAGATGACGACCAAAGCGGCGAGCGCTCGTCTCACGAGCCCATTATAGGAACGGACTATCCCGATCCGTATAGGACAAAGGACCCGTTACCGGGGACGGAATAGACCTAGGCGCGAACAGCCCCTACGACCCGGAACTTATTCGCAAATATGGCAGACGCCGAGGCCGTCGACCGAGCTCGGCTTGTCGCGCTCGGAGTTGACCATGCAGAGGAAGCCGAAGGGCTCGGCCGCGTCGGCGGGGCAGCGGAATTGGTGGGGATCGGAGGGAGACACATACACCACGTCGCCGACGCCGACGGTCCAGATGTAGCAGCCGGCCTGGGCCTCGCCCTTGCCGCGCATCGGGATGACGACGTGTTCGTGCTCGTGTTTTTCCAACGTCGAGAAGCCGCCAGGGGCGATCTCGAAGTAGCGGACGTGGAAGCGCGTGGTTTCCCCCCGCTTGCCGACGAGCTCGCGGCGGGTGATGCCCTTGTATTCGGCGGCGTCGGTCTTATACGCCTCGAGGGGCACGTCCTTCCACTCGAACTTGCCCGTCTCGCGCCGTATCACCTTCGAGTGGTTGCCCGAGATCGGCGGCGGAGGAGGCGCCTTCACCCCGCCGCGCGTTCGATCGTCGCTTTCGCTCACTGACCGACGTGAGGCGGGGCCGACGGGCCCTTCGAGCGTCGCGCCACGCGCACGCGCACCTGCGCGCGGCGGATCGCGGCTTCCATCGCCGCGAGCTGCATCGGATCGAGGCCGGCGTGCACGACCGCCTTCGCCTTCTCGAGCGCCTGGTGGGCACGCTCGGCGTCGATCTGGCCGGCGTCCTCGGCGGTCTCGGCGAACAGCGAGACCGTGTTGTTCTTGATCTCCGCGAAGCCGCCCGAGACCGCGAAGTGCTTGACGTCGTCGCCGGCCGTCACGCGCACCTCGCCCTGGGCGAGCTGCACAAGAAACGGCTGGTGGCCGGGCAGCACGCCCATTTCCCCGTTGACCGCGGGAAGGACGACGAAGTCCGCAGGAGCGGACCAGGCCACCTTCTCCGGCGTCACGAGCTCGAGCGTCAAATGCTTATCGGACATAAATCCTCGTTTCTACTTCGACGCCTCGGCGTTGGCCACGGCCTCTTCGATGCCGCCGCACATATAAAACGACTGCTCGGGCAGGGCGTCGTACTTGCCTTCGATGAGCCCCTTGAAGCTCGCGATGGTGTCCTTGAGCTTGACGTACTTTCCGGGGCGGCCGGTGAACTGCTGGGCCACGAAGAAAGGCTGGGACAGGAACTTCTGGATCTTGCGGGCGCGGGACACGACCAGCTTGTCGTCCTCGGACAGCTCGTCGATGCCCAGGATCGCGATGATGTCCTGGAGCTCGCGGTAGCGCTGCAGAATCTTCTGCACGCCGCGGGCGACGTCATAGTGCTCCACTCCGACGACGTTCGGGTCCAAGATGCGCGAGGTGGACTCGAGCGGGTCGACCGACGGGAAGATGCCGAGCTCGGCGATCTGGCGCGACAGCACGGTCGTCGCGTCCAAGTGGGTGAACGTGTTAGCGACGCCTGGGTCGGTCAGGTCGTCGGCGGGGACGTAGACGGCCTGAATCGACGTGATCGAGCCCTTGTTCGTGGAGGTGATGCGCTCCTGCAGGGCGCCGATCTCGGTGGTCAGCGTCGGCTGGTAGCCGACGGCCGACGGCATGCGGCCGAGAAGCGCCGAGACCTCGGCGCCGGCGAGCACGTAGCGGAACACGTTGTCGATGAAGAGCAGGACGTCCTGTCCTTCCGCGTCGCGGAAGTACTCGGCCTGCGTCAGCGCGGTCAGGCCGACGCGCGCGCGGGCCCCGGGCGGCTCGTTCATCTGACCGAACACCAGCACGGTCTTGGAGAGGACGGGCGCGCCGTCGGACAGCTTCGACTCTTCCATTTCGCGGTAAAGGTCGTTGCCCTCGCGCGAGCGCTCGCCGACGCCGCCGAACACGGACACGCCGCCGTGCTCCTTGGCGACGTTGTTGATCAGCTCGAGGATGGTGACGGTCTTGCCGACGCCGGCGCCGCCGAACAGGCCGATCTTGCCGCCCTTCATGTACGGCGCGAGCAGATCGATGACCTTGATGCCGGTCTCGAAGATCGCGGGCTTGGTGACGAGCTCGGTGAGCTTGGGCGCCTCGCGATGGATCGGCAGGTGCGTCGCGGACTTGATCTCGGGCTGGTTGTCCTTGGCTTCGCCGAGAACGTTCATCAGGCGGCCGAGGCAGGCCTTGCCGACGGGCACGGTGATCGGGGCTCCGGTGTCCTCGACGGCGGTGCCGCGCGTCAGGCCTTCGGTCGCGGCCATCGCGATCGTGCGCACGATGTTGTCGCCAAGGTGGCTCGCGACCTCGACGGTCAGCGTGGCGCCCGTGCCGTTCTCGCCGGGCATCTTGATCTTGAGGGCGTTGTAGTTCGCCGGGAGCTTCCCGGACGGGAACTCGACGTCGACGACGGGGCCGATGACTTGGACGATTTTGCCGATGTTCATGTTATAGCTCTCTTAGTTGGTCGTGTTCGCGGAAAGCCCGATCTTGTGAAAGCGGACGCCGTAGCGGCGCTGGCCGCCGATGGCGCCGTGGACGCTGCGGACCTCGCCCCGGATCTGAAAATCGGAGTTTAGCCGAAGATGCAGGGTCATGCCCTTCTCGAGCTCCGCGTCGGTCTTAAAAGACATGCCGCTCGCGGACAGGTCCGTGATCGTCGCGCGGCATCGCGCCGCGGCCGGCCCCTGCATATTGATGTCGAACGTGGCGCCCACGGCCGTGCGCGGGTGCCGCCTCTGCTCGCTTCCGATGTTCTGGGTCAAAGAGTTCTCCATGATTAAGCGGCCAGGGCCTCGGCCCCGCCGACCAGCTCCGCGATTTCCTTCGTGATCATCGCCTGACGCGTGCGGTTCGCGTCCAGCACGTATCCTTCACGCATCTCTTTGGCGTTCTTCGAGGCGGAGTCCATCGCGTTCATGCGCGACGCGAGCTCGGCGGCCTGCGACTCGAGGAGGATGCGGTAAAACTGAGCCTTGATGTGACGCGGCAGGAGCGAGGCGAGCAGCTCCTGGCGGCCGGGCTCGAAGCCGTAGTCCGGCAGGGCCGTGGCTTCGGCGGCGCCTTCGGGCACGGGGATCGGGAGGATCTCCGCGGTCAGCAGGCGCTGGGTCGCGACGGACTTGAACTCGTTGTAGAGCACGGTGACCTTGGAGACGCCTTTGTTAAGGTAGGCGTCGATCACGGCCTGGCCCAACAGTTCGGCGTGGACGAAGGTGATCTTGGGGAACACGCCGACGAGCTCGAAGGCGATCTCATTCTGCTGGCCCTTGAGCCGCGCGACGACGTCGCGCCCCTTGCGGCCGACGGCGATGCAGATAGTCTTGCGGTCGCGGCGCTGGCGGAACCACTCCAGGGACGCGCGGATCACGTTCGAGTTGAAGGCGCCGCACAGGCCCTTGTCGCCGGTGACGAGGACGAGCAGCTCGGGACCGTCGGCGCGCTTGTCGAAAAACGGGTGGATCTGGACGGCCTGCTTGGCCGCCAGGTCGGAACGGACCTCGAGCAGGGCGAGCTCGCGGACCATCTTCTCCATCTTGACGGCGAAGGGGCGGGCGGACAGGATCGCGAGCTGGGACTTGCGCATGCGCGCGGCCGCGACCATCTTCATGGCCTTGGTGATCTGTTCCGTCGACTTCGTCGATTTGATCTTGCTGCGAAGCTCTCTGAGGGAAGCCATGATCTAAACTCCGACGGCGACTTTCTGTCCGCCGATGTAATCTTTAATGCCCCGCTCGGTCGTCCACTGCGAGCGGAAGCCGAACGCCTTCTGCGCCTTCGCGGGATCGCCGAGCGTCTCGTTCTGGTAGAACGAGTACGGGTTCTTGAAGTATTCCGGCTGAAGGCTGGTGCCCAAAGTCTCGTTGAGGGCGGCGATGACGCCGTTGAAATCGGTCTTGCGCCCGGTGCAGGCGTTGTAGACGCCGTTCGGCGCCTTCTCGAAGGCGCGCAGGTTCGCGTCGACGACGTCCTTCACGTAGATGAAGTCGCGGTACTGCTGGCCGTGCTCGAACACGCGCGGGCGGCGGCCCGCCTTCATCTGGAGCGCGAGCTGCCAGATCATGCTCGCCGTCTTGTTCTTGTGCGCCTCGCGCGGCCCGAACACGTTGAAGTAGCGCAGGCCCGCGGTCTTGATCTTGAAGGAGGCGGCCACCGTCTCCATCACGCATTTGGAAAAACCATAGACGTTCATCGGGCGCGGCTCGGCGTCCTCGCGCTGCGGGACCGGAGCGTCGCCGTAGGTCGCGGCGGAGGAGGCGTAAATCACTTTCTTGACCTTGGCCTTCGCGGCCCAGCAGAGCAGCTCGCGGAACTTCTCGACGTTGACGGACATCATCAGCGCCTGGTCCATCACCGTGGTGTCGGAAATGGCGGCCTGATGGAACACGGCGTCGATCTTGCCGACGCGCGGGGCCCAGAAGCCGATGTTTCCGAAGTCGGCGGCGACGACGTCGCCGGGGAACCCGCGGAGGTTCTCGAAAGTGCCCGCCGAAAAGTCGTCGAGAGCGACGACCTGCCAGCCGCGCGCGGCGAGCTCCCAGGACAGATTGGAGCCGATGAAGCCGGCGCCGCCGGTGACGAGCGCGCGCGGGCTCATTTATTCCTCGCCTGCACGATGTCCTGCAGCTCCATCACGGGCGTCAGGACGCAGTCGTTGAGGGCCTTAAGCCGTTTCGCGTCGGGCTTCTTGATGCCCGGCATCTCGCCGGCGCCGGCGTAGTGGTTCACGAGCGTGGCGCAGACCTGATGATCCCAGGCGGTGAGGCCGCCCGCGGCCTTCTTGTCGACGGCGAGCTTCGCGGTGTAGCGCTTCATCGCCTTGGGGTCGCGCGCGATGAGGTCGGCGAACGCGACGGGCGCGTTCTTGTCGCCGACGTAGGTGAAGACGCCGCCGAGCTCGGGCTTGCCGACCGCGGCGAGCGCCTCGATGAGCGAACCGCTGAGCATGTCCTGCGCGCGCGCCGCCGTCCCCGCGAGGAGCGAGGATGCGAAGACGGCGGCGGCGAGCAGGAGCCTGGGCATTACTTGAACTGGGCCTTGAATTCCTTGAGCAGGGCCTCGATCTTCGGCTTCAATTCGTCGCTGATGACCTTCTTGTCGCCAAGCTCCTTCATCGTCGCGCCGTGGCGCGCCTCGGCGTAAGTGTGAAGCTCGGCCTCCCAGCGGCGCACGTCCTTGACCGCGACCTCGTCGACGAATCCGTTGGTGCCGGCGTAGATCGAGAGCACCTGGCGCTCGACGGACAGAGGCACGTACTGGCCCTGCTTGAGAAGCTCGACGAGGCGCTCGCCGCGCGCGAGCTGCTTCTGCGAGGACGCGTCGAGCTCCGAGCCGAACTGCGCGAACGCGGCCAGCGCGTTGTACTGCGCCATGTCGAGGCGCAGGCGGCCGGCGACGCCCTTCATCGCCTTCGTCTGCGCCGCGCCGCCGACGCGCGACACGGAGAGGCCGACGTTGACGGCGGGGCGGATGCCCGAGTAGAACAGGTTCGACTCGAGGTAGATCTGCCCGTCGGTGATCGAGATCACGTTCGTCGGGATGAAGGCCGACACGTCGTTGGCCTGCGTCTCGATGATGGGCAGCGCAGTGAGCGACCCGCCGCCGTTCTCCTTGGACAGCTTACAGGCGCGCTCGAGCAGGCGGCTGTGCAGATAGAACACGTCGCCGGGGTAGGCTTCGCGGCCCGGGGGGCGGCGCAGCAGCAGCGAGAGCTGGCGGTAGGCCGCGGCGTGCTTGGACAGGTCGTCGTAGATCACAAGGACGGCCTTGCCCTGCCACAGGAACTCCTCGCCGATCGAGCAGCCGGCGTAGGGCGCGATGTAGAGCATGGGCGCCGGCTCGGAGGCGCCGGCGGAGACGACGATCGTGTAGTCCATGGCACCCGCGTCCTGCAGCTTCTGCACGACGGAGGCGACGGTGGACTGCTTCTGGCCGACGGCCACGTAGATGCAGATCGGGCGGTTGGCCTGGTTCTTCTGGTTGATGATCGTGTCGATGGCGATCGCGGTCTTGCCGGTCTGGCGGTCGCCGATGATCAGCTCGCGCTGGCCGCGGCCGATCGGAATCATCGCGTCGACGGCCTTCACGCCGGTCTGCAGGGGCTCGACGACGGGCGCGCGCTCCATGACGCCGGGGGCGACGATGTCGAGCGGGCGGAACTTGGTCGTCTTGATCGCACCCTTGCCGTCGATGGCGCGGCCCAGCGCGTCGACGACGCGGCCGATCATGGCCTCGCCGACGGGCACCTGGGCGACCTTGCCGGTGCGGCGGACGGGATCGCCTTCCTTGACCAAGGTGTCGGTGCCGAACAGCACGCAGCCGACGTTTTCCTTCTCGAGGTTGAGGACCATGCCGATGACGCCGTTGGGGAACTCGAGGAGCTCTCCCGACATGGCGTTCTCGATGCCGTAGACGCGCGCGATGCCGTCGCCGACCTGCAGCACGGAACCTTCTTCCTTCAGCTCGGTGGATCCGGAGAATCCTTCGATCTGCTTCTTGATGACGGCGGTAATTTCTTCGGGTCGGATGGCCATGTTAGTTGAAGCTCTCCTTCAGCCGGCGCAACTGTCCGCGCAGGCTGGAATCCAGCACCCAGTCTCCGATCTTGACGGTGATGCCGCCGATCAGCTCTGAGTCTTCCTTCACTTCGAGTTCGATCTCTTTTCCGGTAAATGTCTTCAGTTTATCCGTAAGCTGCTTCACGGCCTCGCCCGACAGTGGCGCGGCAGTGCGGACGTGCGCCTTCGCAGCACCCCGCTTTTCGGCGGCGAGCTTCGCGTAGACGGCGGCGACCATCACCATCAGGTCGAAGCGCTTCTTGTCCACGAGCAGATTCAAAAAATTGAGGGTCGTCGCGCCGATTTTATTGCCGAGAGCTTCGCTCAATAGCTTTTTTTTGCTGGCCGGAGGCACGCGCGGATGCCGCAGCTGAGGCAGAGCGTCGAGCAGCAGCTTATGCGCGGAGCCGAGGTCCACCTGGACCTTCTGCTCCTCGCCCTTGGCGGATGCGGCCTGGAAAAGAGCCGCCGCGTAGCGGCCGGCCAGGACGCGATCGGAGGCCTGCATCCTAGTTGCTCCCCGCCTTCTTCGTCGAGTCGAGATCTTTAAAGAAACCGTCGAGGACGGACTTCTGAACGCCGGCGTCGACGGACTTGTGTAAAAGCTTTTCGGCGGCGAGAACCGAGAGATTGGCGACTTCCTTGCGCAGGTCGCCGACGAGCTTGTCCTTCTCGGCGGCAAGCTCGAGCGTCGTCTTCGCCTTGATCGCGGCGGCGTCCGCCTCGGCCTCGGCCTTGAGCTTGGCGCGCAGCGCCTCGCCGTCCTTCGTCGCGGCGGCCAGCAGATCGCGGCTCTTGGCCTGCACGCCGGCCAGCTGCGCCTCGAGCTCCTTCTGGATGCGCTCGGCTTCCGCGCGCGCCTTCTCGGCGCCCTCGCGGTCGGCCTTCAGGCGCGCCTCGCGCTCATCGATCGACTTCAGCAGCGGGCCCCAGGCCAACGCCTTGAGGATCCCCACCAGGCAGAGGAAGGTCACGATGGTCCAGACGGTCAGCCCGAGATCGGGTTTGAGAAGATCGCCCATGTCTATTTTGCTCCTGCGTCAGATCACGAAAAATTGTGCCTCCCGGGCTTGGTGCCCGGAAGGTCTTGGTGATTAGTGCGCGGCGGCGGCGGCGGCGGCCGGAGCGGCGGACGCGCCGGCGACGGGAACGCCCTTGTTGAGGGCGAGAGCGGCGAGCAGCACGCTGACGAGCGCGAGCAGGCCGAGGCCTTCGATCATGGCGGCCGGGATGATCATCATCGTCTGCAGCGCGCCGGCCGACTCAGGCTGGCGAGCGGCGCCCTCGAGGGCCGCGCTGGCGAGCTTGGAAATGCCGTACGCGCCGCCGATGAGGCAGAGGCCCGCGCCGACGAAAACTCCGAGGTAAGACAGTCCGAGGTAGTCCATGTAAGTCTCCTGTGCTTCATGATCCCGGCCGCCATCAGGCTTCCGGGGTGCGACCTCCGCGGGTTTAGTGCGGGTGAACGGCGCCGCCGACGAACAAGGCGGTCAAGAAAGTGAAGATGTACGCCTGGAGGAACGACACCAGAACGTCCATCGTGTAGATGAACAAAGCGAGCCCAACCGAGGGGATGATCATGCCGGTTCCGACCGCCTGGCTCATCTCGGAAAAGATGAAGATCATGCAGAGGAAGGCGAGTGAGACGACGTGGCCGGCGAGCATGTTCGCGAACAAGCGGATGCACAGCGAGATGCATTTGGCGAACATGCCGAACACCTCGATGACGAACAGCAGCGGCCACAGGATCAGCGGCACGCCGCCGGGGACGATGTGCACGACATAGGAGACCAGACCCTGCTCTTTGATGCCAGCGTACTGGATCAGGCCGAAGGTGCAGATCGCCATGCCCGCGGTGACCCACGGGTTGGCCGTCACGCCCGTCATCGTCGGGACGAGGCCGAGCAGATTGCAGGTGAGCAGGAAGAAAAACAAGGTCAGGAAGTAGGGCAGGTAGTGGCCGGCATGATGGCCGAAGATCGGCTCGAGGATCTCGTCGCGCACGAAGAGGGCGAGCGGCTCGAACATCGAGCGCATCACGCGCGCCAGGCTCGACTCGGAACGCGCGGCGAAGGTGAGGCCGACGATCGCGATCCCGCAGGCGATCCACATCGTGCGGATCAGCGGCGAGAAGCCGAGGTCGACGGGAAGTCCGGCGACGGTGGCGACGACCTTGTGGGAAGTTTTGTGATCGACGAGGTGGTGCGAGAGGATGTTCGCGAAGTCGAAATTCATCTGATTTTCAAGTGCCTCATCTCCAGCGTCAACAGCAAAGCCATCAAAGCGAACACGTAACTGATCAGCACGGCTTCAAACGACAACCCGTCTTTTCCGTAGGCCCAAACCGCCAGGGCCGCCAGCACCGCGGCCCGCACAGCCATCCCGCCGCCGAAGGCCCACCAAAAGGTCTTCATTGGGCGTCCCCTCGCCCACAGCAGCCAGGCGACGCTCACCGACGACGCCGCCCACGCGGCGGCCGCCCCGATCATCAGGCTTCTCCGGTCGGTTTGCGACGACCAGACGCGCCCCGCGGCGAAAACGCCGAGGGCCGCGACGACGGCGCCTTCAGCGGCGGCCCGCGCCGCCGTTTTTAGGAATGCTGAAGGTCCGGATGAGGCGATAGAGTCCAATCACGATTCCAAAGAGCGCGCCCGCGAGCGTTCCCCACGGCGAGGATTGGAAACGCTTGTCGAGCCAATATCCCAGACCGACCCCGAGCAAGGTGAACGACGCCAGCTCCCAGCCGACGCTCAACGCGAGAGCCAAGGCGTTTTTCTGGCCTTCCTTAGATGGCTCGGGTTGTGTCGGCATTCTCGGCGACGACGGGACCATCATACGATTTGTCGACGCGACCTGTCAATTTTCGGGAAAAAGGGCTATCCTTCCGGCATGAACGGACCGTCGCTCGCGCGCGTCCCCGCGAGCATCCTGATAGCCGACGACCTCCCCGACCTGCTCCAGGCTCTCAAGGAGACCCTGGAGCGGGAGGGCTTCGTCGTGACCGCCGTGGGCGACGGCCAGTCGGCGCTCGACGCCATACGGGCCAATCCGCCCGACATCGCGGTGCTCGACCTGAAGATGCCGCGCCTGACCGGCTTTCAGGTGTGCGCCGCCCTGCGCGAGGACCCCCTCCTCGAAAACCTGCCCGTCGTCATCCTGTCCGCCTCTGGGACGCGGGACAGCAAGGTCGCCGGTTTGGACCTGGGGGCGGACGACTTCATCACCAAGCCCGTCGACGTGCGCGAGCTGCTGGCCCGCATCCGGATGATCCTCAAGCGCAGCCGCCAAGGCATCGACGCCAATCCGCTGACCCGCCTTCCCGGCAACCTGGCGATCGAATCGCGCATCGACCGCGCGGTCGCCGAGGGACGCCCGTTCGCCGTGCTGTACATCGACCTGAACCAGTTCAAGGCGTACAACGACGCCTACGGCTACGACGAGGGCGACCGCGCGCTCAAGGGCCTGGCGCGCGTGCTCGTCGACCAGCTGCGCGGCGGCGCCGGCGCGGAATTCGTCGGACACATCGGCGGCGACGACTTCATCGTGCTCTCCTCTCCGGAGAAGATGGAAACTCTCGCTCAGAGAATCTGCGACGCCTTCGACGCGATCGCTCCTTCCTTCTATAGCGAGGAGGACCGCAAGCGCGGCTTCATTCTCGCCACCGACCGTCAAGGCAACCGGCGGGAGTTCCCCCTGCTCTCCGTCGCCATCGGCATCTGCCACAACCGCGAGCGCACGCTGACCGGCTTCGCGCAGGTGGCGCACCTCGGGGCGGAGCTCAAAAAGGTGGCGAAGGAGAAGCCGGGCTCGGCCTTCATCGTGGACCGCCGCAAGGACTGAGCGTCAGGGTCCGAGAGGCGGGCGGCGCGCCGACGACACGAGCCGGTAAAGCCCGCCCCGCGCGGACTCGATCGCGCCCGGCCACGGAGCCAGCGCTTTCTTGAGCGCGGCGAGCCGGCGCGTGACGGTGCCGGCGTCGTACTCGCGTCCAGCGGCGGCGGCGAGCGCCGCGCCGAGCTCCTCCCGCGAAACGGGCGATCCCTCGCGCTCGAGGAGGCGCCAGAGCAGGGCGAAGCCGCCCGCGTCGAGCGCCACCTCCTTCCAGCGCCCCCGGAATTTCAGCAGCGCGCGATGGGCGCGCTTCTCCGCCTTGAGCGCGCCGTCGGCGCTGACCCGCGCCTGAGCGGAGAGCGAGCGGTCGCGCAACGCGGCGAGCCGCAGCGCGATTTTCGCGTCGGGCCAGAACTTGCCGAACACCTCGTCCGCGCCGCACGACACGGCGGCCGTGACCCCGTCGTGGTCCATCTCGCTCGCGTTGAAGGCTAACGCCACCGCCGCCCCCGAATAGAGCATGCGCAGAGCCGCGACGGCCTTGGCCGGGGCGGCGCCGGCGAGGCCGCGATCGAGCACGACAACCGCGCGCTCCTGCGGCGGCGTGCGGCCTGGGGCGGGCAGCGCCGCGCGCGCCTCGAACGGCCAGCTGCCGCGCCGCGCCATCAGCTCGAGGCGCGTCAGCCAGGCGCCGTCGCGGGATAAGACAAGCATCTTTTTAAATCGTCTCCCAAGCCGTCGCTAATCCTTGCCCCACTCCAATGCAAAGCGCGGCGCAGCCGCGCTTAACTTTCCGCCGCCGCATTTCATGCAGCAACGTGACGCTGATGCGGCAGCCTGACGAACCGAGAGGGTGACCGAGGGAGATCCCCCCTCCGTTGACGTTCAATCTGTCGCCGTCCAACCCGAGCTCCCGCTGACAAGCCAGCGCCTGCGCCGCGAACGCTTCGTTGATCTCCACAAGATCAACGTCCTTGATGTTCCAATCGATGCGTCCCATTAATTTATTAATGGCGGCGACCGGGCCTATGCCCATGAATGAGGGCTCGACGCCGGCCGACGCCGATCCAGCCCAGCGCGCGAAAGGCTTCAAGCCGAGGGCCTCGGCTTTTTTTCTTTCCATCAACAGAATCGCGGACGCCCCGTCATTTAATGTCGAGCTGTTCCCCGCCGTGACGGTGCCGTCCTTGCGGAAGGCGGGCTTCAAAGCGGCCAACTTCTCAAGGGTCGTGTCCTCGCGGATGGTCTCATCGCGCGCGTAGTCGACCGCGGGGCCTTTTTTCTGCGGAACCGAGATGGGCGCGATCTCCCCGCTGAACACCGTATCCCGCGCCTTCGCCGCGCGGCGATGGCTTTCGAGCGCATACGCGTCTTGATCACCGCGAGAAACCTTGAATTTCACCGCGACGTTGTCCGCCGTCTCGCCCATGCTCTCGAGCGGAAACAGCTCGGCCAGGCGCTTGTTCGGGTAGCGCCAGCCGAGCGCGGTGTCGTAGGCGGTCAGGTTGCCGAAGGCGTAGCCGGCCTCGGCCTTGGGCAGGGAATAGGGCGCGCGGCTCATGCTCTCGACGCCGCCAGCGACGTAGACGTCTCCCTCACCCGCGAGAATCGCGCGCGCGGCGGAATTGATCGCCTCGAGGCCGGAGGCGCACAGGCGGTTGACGGTCGCTCCCGGCACCGAGAACGGCAGCCCGGCGAGCAGGGCGGCCATGCGCGCGATGTTGCGATTGTCCTCGCCGGCCTGATTGGCGCAGCCGAGATAGACATCGGCGATGTCCTTTGGGTCGAGCTTCGGCGCCTGCTTGAGCAGCGCCGCGATGACATGGCCGGCCAGATCGTCGGGGCGGACGGAGGCGAGCCCGCCTCCAAGACGGCCGACCGCGGAGCGGACGGCGGCGACGGCCACGACCTCACGAGATCCCATCGAAGGCCTCCATTTTTTCGCGCCACTCATCGCTGACCCGCACGGGTTTTCCCAACGAATAGTCGAAGGTCACCATTACCGACTTCGCCTCGGCGACGAGGCGCTCGTCGGCCTTCGCCTCGATGCGATACTCCATCTTGATGCTTGCGCCGCCGATCTCGGACACGCGGCAGCCGACGCGCAGAGTCTCGTGGTGCAGGACGGGGCTCTTATAATCGATCTCGATGCGGGCGATGATGACCCCGAACTCCTCGATCTTCACGCGGCCGACGACCTTGCGCAGATAGTCGATACGGGAGATCTCGAGGTAGCTCAGGTAGTTCGCGTTGTTCACGTGGCCAAGGCCGTCCGTATCGGAGAAGCGCACGGGCACTTCGCTGACGAGCTTGTAGCCGTCCATCAACGGGCCTCCTGAATGAGCTTGGCGAAGCGGGCGCGGCTCATGACGACCTGCAGCACGGACCCCTCGCCGATCTTGCGCCCGCGGGTGTGGACCTCGGTGCGGGCGAAGATGCGCGCGCCCTTCACCTTGACCAGACGGGCGACGACGTGCAGCGGCGCGCCGATGCGCGCCGGGCGCAGGTGCTTGACGAGCACGGCGCCGCCGACCGCCTCCTCGTCGGCGTCGAGATAGGGCGCCAGCAGCATGCGCGCCGCGGTCTCCATGTGATAGACCATGGCCCAGGTCGCGTAGAGCGGGTGGCGCACGAGTCCCTCGAGATGCGGCTTCATGTGCCGCTCCACGCGGGCCGGCAAATCGACCGTCATGCCGATGCGCAGGCCGGGCTTCACTTGACCAGCCCCAGCGCGGCCAGGCGCACGGCGTCGGCGGCCGAGGAGAACGGCATCGCCGAGGCGGCGACGCGCGCGGCCTCGCCCATCCTCTTGAGCTTCGCGCGATCGGAGATCATGTCCAGAAGCGCCGCGGCCAGGAGGGGCGGCGCCTTCTTCGGCGTGGGATAATGCACGAGGCGCCCCGCTTCGGGCGGCAAGGTGTCGCGCACGCCGTAATGGTCGCTCGCGAGCACGGGCAGGCCGGCGTGCATGGCCTCGACGACGTTTAGGCCGTAGCTCTCGTGAATGGACGGGGACACGAACAGGCTGCCGAGCTGGAAGTAGGCGCGCTTGGCGGCGGCGTCGAGATAGCCCGGGAACGCGACCTTGACCTGCTTCAGCTTCGCCGCGGCGGCGCGGACCTTCCGTCCGTAGGCCTGCCCCATCATGAACGCGGGCTCCCCGCAGATGAACAGGCGGATGTCCTTGCCGGCGATTTTCCCGCTCGTCTCGAGCTGACGCAGCCCTTCGAGAAGAAGATGCACGCCCTTCTCGGGGGAGATGCGCGACAGCGTCATCAGAACCGTCGTGTCGTCGGAGATCTCATGATACTCCCGCAGCTCGGCGGCGCGATTCTCGTCGGCCGGCCCAGGCGAATCCGACCACACGCCCCACGGCACGACGACGATCCGCCGCCCGAGCTCCTCGTAGCCCAGCAAATCGCCGTAGCACCGCATCAAGGTGTCGCCCATCGCGCGCGAAGGCACGACCATCCGCTGCGAATGGTAGACCGTTTCCCGTTGCTTCTCGAAGACGAGATTGAGCACGTCGGGAAGGATCCAGTCGGCGCCGATCGAACGCATGCGCTCGTGAAGCCGGGTGAGCTTTTCCGGGGCCACGATGCGGCGCAGATAGAGCTTGTTGAAATAGTCCACGACGTCGACGTGCCAGATCGAGAGGATCGGGTAGCCGGCTTCGGCCAGCGCCGCGAGCGTCGGCCCCTCGGACACGTCGTTGACGACGATCACGGTGTCCTTCGGCGGGAATTCCCTGCGCCGCTCCAGAATCCAGTCCGTCGTCTGCGTCTCGAAGTCGCGGCAGAAGCGGGCGTAGTCGAGCTCTCCCAGGTCCACGAGGCCGTCGGGACGCTCGGCCAGGCGATGGTAGTCGCAGCCGCCGACCGGCGTCTCGGGCCCCGACCCGAGCACGGTCAGGGACCAGGACGCGGGATCCGCCTTCCAATGCTTGACCAGCTGCAGGCCGACCATGGCGCCGCCGCCCAGGGGCGTGCGGTCCATGGGATAGCCGACATGGCTGGCGACGAAGACGAGCCGCTTCAAGCCCGTTATTATATGATGTTCGCGAACACTCACTGTTGGAGAGGACAACACCATGAACGCCAAATCCGAGACCATCGTCATCGCCGGCGGAGCCCGCACCGCCATCGGCCACATCTCCCGCTCCCTCTCCGGGCTCAAGCCCGAAGACCTCATGGTCGACGCGATCGAGGCCACCCTCTCTCGCGCCAAGCTCTCCAAGAACAATGTCGACGGAGTCCTCGTCGGCTGGGTCGGCCAGAGCTTCTCCGCCCCCAACATCGCCCGCGTCGCCGCCCTGCGCGCCGGCCTCCCTCTGACGGTCCAGGCCGTCACCGTCCAGAACAACTGCGTGTCCTCGATCGAATCCATCGCCTCCGCCTGCCGCTTCATCATGGCCGGCGAGGGCGAGGTGTATCTCGCCGGCGGCGTAGAGGTGATGTCGCGCCTCCCCTACTCGATCGACGGCTCGCGCGCTTCCAAGCCGCTGCGCTCGCTCACCGTGGTCAAAGAAAAATGGGCGGACCTCCTCGCCTCCCCCGACGTGCAGGTCGTCGACGCGATGGAGCAGGGCCTGACCGATCCCGTCAAGAACATCAACATGGCGGTCACCGCGGAAATCTGCGCCCAGATCTACGGCGTCGGACGCCTCGAGCAGGACGAGTACGCGCGCGAGAGCTTCCGCCGCACCTTGGCTGGATGGAAGTCCGGCTTCTTCAATGCGAGCGTCGTGCCCGTCGTCCGCGACGGCGCGACCATCCTCGAGAAAGACGAATACCCGTTCCTGCGCGAGGACCTGGTCGAAAAGCCCCAGATGTTCGCCAAGGCCCCCGCCGCCTTCGACAACTCCGCCTACTCGATGCAGCGCTTCTACGAGGACAACGCCGCGCACCTCGAGGGCAAGAAGTACCAGGAAGGCACGAAGGGCACGGTGACCTTGTTCAACTCCTGCGGCCGCTCCGACGGCGCGGCCGCCGTGATCGTCACGACCGCCAAGAAAGCCAAGGAGCTCGGCCTCGAGGTGCTCGCCGAGATCAAGGGCTGGGGCTTCGAAGGCAACAATCCCGCGCACATGGGCGTCTCCCCCGCCCTGGCCGCCCCGACCGCGCTCAAGCGCGCCGGGATCAAGTTCGAGGACCTCGACCAGATCGAGCTCCACGAGCCCTTCGCCGCGACCGTCCTCTCCATCTTCAAGCTCGGCAAGGATAAGTTCGGCCACGACTGGGAAGCCAAGTACAAATCCGGCGCGATGAACCCCAACGGCGGCTCCTTGGCCGTCGGCCATCCGCTCGGCGCCACCGGCGCGCGGCTGATGCTCAACCTCGTCCACGCGCTCAAGAACAACCCGAAGGCCAAGGCGTCGGGCATGCTCGCGGCGTGCGCGGGCGGCGGCATGGGCGGGGCGATGGTCGTCGAGAAGAACGCCTAGCTACTGCGAGGCGTTCTTCTGGCAGGAGGGCTTCATCTCCTGGAAGTACTGGTTGCCGGCGCTGCCTCCGCCGCCGCGCTTCTCGGCGACCCAGGCCATCAGCGGATCCTGCGACATCAGGAAATAGTGCTTCAGCGGCGGCTTGCCCTTGCGCTTAATCAGCACGATGTTGAGCGAGAACTCGCACATCAGCTGCTCCTCGGTGCAGTTCCCCTTGAGCTCGAGGTACTCCTCCTCATCGCTGGCGATCTCCTCGTTGCCCTGGATCATTTTCATGGTGCGCATGCCCTCGGGCCCCTCGTAGATCTTGATCTCGCAGGCGGCCGGGAACCGGAAGGGGCCCTTTTTCTTCCCTTTGTGGATCTTCACGACGGCGTCGATCTCGATCTGCTTGGCGCGCGCCTTGTCGCGGAGCTTCGCGGGCAAGGTCGCGGTGTCGAGCTTCATGAAGCTCGCGACCACGGTGGGGTTCGCCTCGTTGTTCGGCGTCTTGAGCATGTACTCGACGACCTTGATGCGCGTCGCCTCGTCGGGCTCTTCCGCACGCGCGGAGGCGGCGAGGCCGGCCAGGAGCAAGATGAACATAAGCGGCCGGGCCCAAGGGCCCGGCCCAGATGCGTCAGTGGAAATCCTCATAGCATCTAGAGTGTAGCTGAGGTTTCCCTTATCCGCGAGGGTGATGTTTCGAATGAGCCGCTTTCAACGCCGAGGCGTCGAGGTGGGTGTATATCTGGGTCGTGGCCAGATCGGCGTGGCCGAGCATCTCCTGCACCGAGCGCAGGTCCGCGCCGCCCTGAAGAAGATGCGTGGCGAAGGTGTGGCGCAGAAGATGCGGATGCAGTTTCTGTTTGATGCCCGCGCGAGCGCCGAGGGCTTTTAAACGCCTCCAGAACTGAATTCTTGATAATTTCTTTCCGGTCCTTCCAAGAAATAGCTCCGGCGACGGATTCTTGAAGCGCTTTTCCCTCTCCGCCAGGTAGCCGCGCACCGCCGCGAGCGCTCGCGCATGCACGGGAACCATGCGCTCCTTGTTTCCCTTGCCCAGGACGCGGACCCAGCCGTCCTGCAGATTGGCCGCCTCCGTCTTCAACGACACCAGCTCGGAGACCCGCAAACCCGAGGCGTAGAGCAGCTCGAGCATCGCCCGGTCGCGCACGTCCTCGTAGTCCGCCGTGTTCGGCGCCGCGAGCAGGCGCGCCGCCTCGTCCTTGGTCAGAAACTTGGGCAGCCGCGCCGGAATGCGCGGCGTGCGCAAGGTCTCCGCCGGGCTTTCCGGCATGCGCTCCTCGAGCATCTCGAAGCCGAAGTAGGATTTAAGCGACTCGACCTTGCGGAACAGCGACGCGGGCTTGAGCCCCCGCTCGCGCTGGGTCCACAGGAAGTCGTCGAGATCCGAGCGCTGGGCCTTGGCCGGGACCAGCTTGCGCTCCGCCGCCCAGGCGTAGAACGCGCCGATGTCGGAGCGGTAGGAGGACACCGTGCGCGGCGACAGGCCGCGCTCCAAGGTCAGGTAGCGGGCATACTCCTCGAGCCGCGCGGCGGCGTCCTTGTCGTTCACCCGCTTATTCTACTCCTATAAAAAGAAGGCCGCCGCCCCCTTTCGGGAGCGGCGGCGCTTTTTCACGTCTGATCTTAAGCTTTCGACTTGGCGTGCGACTTGGTCGGCTCGGCCTTGACCGGCGCCGGAGCGGCTTCCTCTTCGCCTTCGACCGGCTTGGAATCCACCGGGGCGACCAGGTACTTCGCGCGCAGAGCCTTCTCGAGCTTCTCGCCGACGGCCGTGTGGTGCTTGAGGTAGGCCTTCGCGTTCTCGCGGCCCTGGCCGAGGCGCTCGCCCTCGTAGATGTACCACGAGCCGGCCTTCTCCACGATCGCGCCCTCGACGCCGAGGTCGATGAGGCAGCCTTCGCGGGACACGCCGAAGCCGTGGATCATCTCGAACTCCGCCGTGCGGTAGGGCGGGGCGACCTTGTTCTTGACGACCTTGACCCGGGCGCGCGCGCCGACGACGACGTCGCCTTCCTTGATGTTCTCGATGCGGCGGATCTCGAGGCGCATCGTCGAGTAGAACTTCAGCGCCAGGCCGCCCGTCGTCGTCTCGGGGTTGCCGAACATGACGCCGATCTTGTTGCGGATCTGGTTGATGAAGATGATCGTGGTCTTGCTCTGAGCCACGACCGCGGTGAGCTTGCGCAGGGCCTGGGACATCAGGCGCGCCTGCAGGCCCATGTGGCTGTCTCCCATCTCGCCTTCGATCTCGGCCTTGGGCACGAGGGCCGCGACGGAGTCGATGACGATGATATCGATGGCCGAGGAGCGCACGAGCTTCTCGGTGATCTCAAGGGCTTCCTCGCCGCAGTTGGGCTGGGCGATGAGTAGGCCGTCGATGTCGACGCCGAGCGCCTTCGCGTACGCGGGGTCCATGGCGTGCTCCGCGTCGATGTACGCGGCCGCGCCGCCCAGCTTCTGCGATTGGGCGACCGCCATCAGCGCCAAGGTCGTCTTACCCGAGGACTCGGGTCCGTAGATCTCGATGATCCGGCCTTTCGGAAAGCCGCCGACGCCGAGCGCCAAGTCGAGGGACAGCACGCCGGTGGGGATCGCGTCGATCTTGATCTTGGCCGCGCGGTCTCCCAGCATCATCACCGCTTCCTTGCCGTAAGCCTTCTCGATCTGAGCCATCGCCAGTTCCAGCGCCTTCGACTTCCCCGTGTCCTTGTTATCCATTGAGTGATTTCTCCCTCCTCGAGCACCCCGTCACTTCAGGGTCCCAAGGAAATTAGTATAGCAGAAGTCTTGTTCGAACACAAGTTCGATTTTTGTTCGACAACTGTTCGAACGCTGTTCGAGACCCCTCCCTACCATACGATTGACCCCCTAAAAAGTTCCCTACACTATTCATGATGAGACGCCCGGCCCTTCTCGCCGTCCTTCTCTGCGCCGCCTGCGCCACCGCGCCGGCGGGCCCGCCGCCGCCGCCCGTGCCCGGCGGGCCGATCGTCGAGGTGCGCCGAGCCTTCACCTGCCCGCTGCCGCCGAGCCGCGGCCTGACCACGATCGCGCGCGACGGAAAGGCCGAGCGCGTCGTCTTCGACGGCTTCGAGTTCGAGGTCGGAAAGACCAAGTCCACGCGCGAGCAGATGACGCTCGCGCCGGCCGACGCGGCGGAACTATTCCGCCTCATCGAAGAATCGGGCTGGAAGACCATCGCCGCACGGCCCGAGGCGCCGGCGCTCAGCGCGGGGGCGGCCTGCCCGGACTGCTGCAGCGGGAGCCTCCTGATCAAGACCGTCGAAGGAAGCCGCGTCCTCGGCTACGCCGCGGAGCGCAAGCCGGCCAAGCTCGAGGCGCTGATGAAGGGAATCGACGCGGTCCTCGCGCGCGGGACGTGGACGCGCGTCATCTACGATTGGGAGAAGCAGCGCTAGCGTCTAGTCGGTGCGCTTGTACAGGTCCTTCTCGAGAACCTGCAGGGAAGTGCGCCACTCGACGCCGCGCACGCCGTCCTTGAAGGTGGGGACCTCGACGGGGAAGGTGCGCATGACGGTGCGGCTGTCGGTCCACCAGAACTTATCCCCGGTGCGCTCGCCCTCGCCGTAGGTCAAGGACAGATCGCGGGCCAGCTCCTCGGCGGTCTTCTCGCCGGAGCGCTTGGCGCTGTAGATGACCTGGATGTCGACGAGGCGACCCCTCTTAAAGCCGAGCATCAGCGCCTGCGTCCAGACCGGGAAGCTCTTCACGTACGAGCGCTCGACACGGTAGCGCGTCACGCGCCCGCGCGGATCGACGTGCTTGGGCCAGTCCTGGGCGGGCGGGTAAATGCGCTGGACGTCCTCGAGGCTGTCGCCGAGCTGCAGCTCGGCCAGATAGCGCTGGAGCGGAGGCGGATCCTCGTAGCCGTCCTCGCCGGCGAACGCGGACAGGGCCAGCAGGGGGAGGAGCAGAAGGGCGCGCACGGCTTACCTCGCCGCCCGCGCCTTGCGCCGCGTCGCCTTCGCGTAGTACTGGGGCCCGGCGTAGTGGCGGAAGGTGACCTTGCCCGCCTTGGTGATGAAGTCCTTGGCCAGCGAATAGGAGCGGTTCTGGCCGGTCAGCACGGTCATCGCGTAATCGCCGTTGGGCGTCAGGAACACCGCGGAGTCGTGGCACGCCTGGCGCAGGAGGCCGGTCTTGTGCGCGATCTCCCAGCCGACCGGCATCCCCTTGGCCAGGCGCGAGGCGACGGCCTTGGGCTTCTTGAGGATGTCGAGCATGACCTCGCTCGAGATCTTGTCGACGGCCTGGCCCGTGTATATCTTCTCCATCAGGGAGTTCATCTCGCGCGCGGTCGTGTAGTTTTCGTGCATGACGCGCCCGCCCTTGATGCTCATCCCTTCTTCATAAATACCCGTATAAAGGAGGCCCATTCGAGGAAATTGCTGCTGCACGTAGCCGATGCCGAGCCGGTCGAGCACCATTTTCGTGGCGGTGTTGTCGGACTCGTTGATCATGTGCACGAGCAGCTCGCGCACGGTGAGCTTGGTCCCGTCCGGGCGCCACTTAAGAGAGCCCGAGCCGCCCACGCGGTTGCGCCGGCTGATCGCCATGCGTTCGTCGAGCGCCAGCTGGCCGTCGCGGATCTTGTAGAACGCCGCGATCATGACCGGGACCTTGATGAGGCTCGCCGCCGGGAACAGGTCGTCGGCGTGGTGCGTCCAGGTCCGGCCGGTCTTGAGGTCCTTTAAATAGATCGCGACGCGTCCGGGATAGTGCCCGGACATCTTGGCGAGCTCGGTCGTCATCGCCTCCCACTGGACCTCGCGCGGATGAGGCGACATGGTCGGCGACGGCGCGGGTCCGATCGTGGTCTGCGGCGGCGCGGACACGACGACCGCGGCGGGCGCAAGAGGAGCCGAGGACGCGGGCGCAGCCAGCTCGGCCACCTCCTGGTCCTCCTCGGGGCGGCCGGCCTCCTCGTTCCAATCGAGCTGGTAGCCGAGGCCGTACGCCAGGCCTATGACGGCCAGCGCCGAGACGAGGAGAAGGTCGGTGCCCTGCGCGCGCAAGGCGGCCCAACGGATGCGGCGATCAAGCAGGATTCGGCTCATGGTGCCATCTCAGGATAACAGGCGCCGGGCGCCCCCGCCAGTGGCGGAGGGCGCCTTCGGCGCCTGTTTTTATTGAGCCTTGACGGCCGGGTTCTTCGAAAACGACAGCTTGTCGTTGGCCGTGTCGACGTCGACGTATATGGTGTCGCCCCGCTCGAACTTCTTGAGCAGGATGTCCTCGGAGAGGGGATCCTCGACCGAGCGCTGGATCGTGCGCGCGAGCGGGCGGGCCCCGTAGTTCACGTCGAAGCCGTTCTTGATGAGGAACTTGTCGGTCTCGGGCGTGAACTCGATCTTGAAGCCCTGGGCCTCGATCTTCGCGCGGACCTTGCCGAGCATCATCACGAGAATCTGCGTCATCTCCTTCTCGTTGAGCGGATGGAAGACGATGATGTCGTTGAGGCGGTTGATGAACTCGGGCGAGAACACGCGCTTGACCTCGTCCATCACCGTCTCTTTCATCTTTTTATAGTCACGCACATCTTGGTCCGCCTGATCAGCCGCGGCGAAGCCCAAGGACTTGCCCTTGGAGATAAGGCGGGCGCCGACGTTCGAGGTCATAAGCACGACGACGTTCTTGAACGACACCTTGTGGCCGAGGTTGTCATTCAACACGCCGTCGTCCATCACCTGCAGCAGGATGTTGAAGATGTCGGGGTGAGCCTTCTCGATCTCGTCGAGGAGGACGACGGAGTAAGGCTTGCGCCGCACGGCTTCCGTGAGCTGCCCTCCTTCTTCATAACCGACATAACCGGGGGGCGCTCCGATGAGGCGCGAGACCGCGAACTTCTCCATGTATTCGGACATGTCGATGCGAATCATGGAGTCTTCGTTGCCGAACATGAACTCGGCCAACGCGCGCGCCAGCTCCGTTTTGCCTACGCCCGTCGGTCCGAGGAACATGAAGGAGCCGATGGGCTTCTTGATGTCCTTAAGCCCGGCGCGGCTGCGGCGGATAGCCTGAGACAAGGTCTTGATCGCCTCTTCCTGGCCGATGACGCGCTTGTGGAGGTTGTCCTCCATGTGCACGAGCTTCTCGGTCTCGGTCTCGGTGAGCGCGGTGACGGGCACGCCGGTCCACTTGGACACGACGGCGGCGATGTCCTCGCCCGTGATGGTCGGGGTGGACTGGTCGCGCTTCTCGCGCCACTTCTTCTTATTCTCCTCGAGAGCCTTGCGCAGCTCCTTCTCCTTGTCGCGCAGGCGGGCGGCCTTCTCGTACTCCTGGCCGGAGATGGAGGCGGACTTTTCCTTGACCACCTTCTCGATCTCGACCTCCTTGTCCTTGAACTCGGGCGGCGTCGCCGAGGACTGCAGGCGAGCGCGCGAACCGGCCTCGTCGATGAGGTCGATCGCCTTGTCGGGCAGGAAGCGCTCGGAAATGTAGCGATCCGAGAGCTCGGCGGCGGCGCGCAGCGCGCTGTCGTCGTACTTGATCTTGTGGTGCGCCTCGTACTTGTCCTTGAGGCCCTGGAGGATCGTGAAGGTCTCGTCGACGGAGGGCGGGTCCACGATGATCGGCTGGAAGCGGCGCTCGAGGGCGGCGTCGCGCTCGATGTACTTACGGTACTCGTCGAGCGTGGTGGCTCCGATCGTCTGGAGCTCGCCGCGCGACAACGCGGGCTTGATCATGTTCGACGCGTCGATGGCGCCCTCGGCGGCGCCCGCACCGATGACGGTGTGCAGCTCGTCGATGAAGAGGACGACCGCGCCCTTGGAGCGGCGGATCTCTTCGATGATATTTTTCAATCTCTGCTCGAATTCGCCGCGGTACTTGGTGCCCGCGACAACAAGCGCCAGGTCGAGCGTGAGCAAGCGTTTGTTGAGCAGGATCTCGGGAACGTCGGCCGTGGAGATCTTGGTCGCGAGGCCTTCCACGATCGCGGTCTTGCCCACGCCGGGGTCGCCGATGAGCACGGGATTGTTCTTCGTGCGGCGCGCCAGGATCTGGATCATCCGCTCGATCTCATCGTCGCGGCCGATGACGGGATCAAGCTTGCCCTCGCGGGCCATCGCGGTCAGGTCTCGGCCGAACTCGTCGAGCGTGGGGGTCTTGGATTTGGTGCGCGTCGGAGAGCCGGAGCCTTGCTGGGCGCCCGCGGCGCCGCCGGCGGCGCCCTGCTGCTGGGACTGACCTTCGCCAAGAAGGTTGAGGACCTCCTCGCGGACGACGTCGAGGCGCAGGCCGAGGTTTTCCAGCACACGCGCGGCCACGCCCTCCTCCTCGCGGATCAAGCCAAGGAGCAGGTGTTCGGTGCCGACATAAGAGTGGCCCATGTGCTGAGCTTCCTCGACGGCGTACTCGAGCACTTTCTTCGCGCGCGGGGTGAAGGGAATCTCCCCCAGCAGCATAACGTTGTCGCCCGTGCCGACGATCTTCTCGATTTCGGAACGCACGCGGCGCAGATCCACGCCGAGGTTCGCGAGAACCTGCGCGGCGACGCCCTCGCCCAGGGCGATGAGCCCGAGGAGTATGTGCTCGGTGCCGACGTAATCGTGATTGAGGCGCTTGGCCTCTTCCTGGGCGATCAGGATGACGCGCTGAGCCCGTTCCGTGAATCGGTTCGACATAAAAATTCTCCTGGAAGCCTCGTCCGCTTCCTTAGCGCCATTCTACATATTTTGCGCGCGTCCAGGTCTTTACCGAGTTTTTAGCGTCTTGTAATGACTTTTGGACGCTCCGGGACTATACTCCTAGAGGTACGGAGGGTGTCATGAAAGTCTTCCTTTCCGCCGTGATCGCCGTCCTTTCCGCGCAGACCGCATCGGCGGAACAGCGGCAAAACAAGACCTTCTCCACCGTCAATGGGCGCACCGTGGTTTCCGCCCAGGCGCCGGCCCCCTCGCGCATCATCACGCTCAGTTCGCCGCGCGGCGGCGCCACGACGAACGCTCCCGCGGCCGCGCAGGCGCCGGAGGTGACGGGCGCCATGATCGGCGGCTCTCCGGTCGACGGAGGCCGGTCGTTCATCGGCGCGGGACGGCAGGTCGCCTCGCACGGCTCGTCGGGACGCGCGGTGTACCGACGGGGAACGACATTTAAAAGCCAGGGTGGCCGCGCGGTCGAATCCGCCCCGAACTCCGCTCCGGCCCCCGCCGAGGAGGCCCCGCCGCATTTCAGCAAGCCGGGCGCCCTGATCCGCACGACGGGCCAGAAGCCTGTCTATGAGAAAGTCGAGTCCCGCACGCACACCGTCGATGCCGGTGAGATCGTGATGAACAACCGCAAGGCCGTCGACGTAGGGCGCGCGCCCAGCGTCCAGATCGGCCCGAAGGACACCCCGCCTCCGCCCAATCCCAGCACCGGGTCCAGCTACCGGAGCGGCGCGGCGGCCAACACCGGCGCCGGCTCAAGCGGCTCCTCCGGTTCCTCAGGCTCCGGCAGCGGCGTCGGCAACGGCGGCGACAACAACGGCAGCGGGAACAACGATAAGGACAAACCCGGCGACGATTACGACGACAAAGGCAAGAAAAACTCGCTCGAAACCGACCCAACAGGCTTCAACGGCGCGTTCTAAAATCCGCTATGATCCCCGCATGCGGCTCATACCGCCGGCGGGGATCAACCTTTTTCAACTCATCTACGTCCTGATCCGTGAATATAAGGAGCGGACGGGCCTGGAGCCGCTGAACCTGTCCCTCGGCAACCCGGACGGCGTCCCTCCGCCGGATATCCTGAAACTCAAGGCCAAGTATTCCCAAGATCCCGGCTACGACTTTCACACCTACGCCGAAGACAAAAATTTAAATCGCTTCGCCGAGTCCATGGTCGCCCTTCACGGCGGCATCGACGTCGACCGTCACCCGCATCTGCGCGCCCTGCCCATCGCCGGCATCAAGACCGCCAGCGCCCTGATTCCTTTGGCCTGCGGGCTGCATCTTCCGGACAAGGCCCGGCGCGCCGCGTTTCGCGTCGCCTCGAATCTCCCCGCCTACGACGTGATCGGCACCTGGAGCGGGTCTTATCTCGCCGCCCAGCGCACGGTGTGGCCGCTGGCGAGCGCCGACAACATGCGCCTCAACGTCGGGCGCCTGAAGGACGCGCTCAAGAAGGACGGAGCGGACCGGGCCGATCTCGTCTTCGTCATCCGCCCGGGAAATCCGGCCGCGGTCGGCGCGTCGGAGAGCGACTGGAAGGAGTTGATCGCGTTCTGCTTGGAGAAGGGCATGCGTCTCGTCAACGACGGCGCCTACGCGGGGCTCGCGGCCGACGGCACTCACGTCACCTTGGCCTCCGTCGCCAAGGACTATCCCGCGCTCGAATGGCTCGAGCTGTACTCGGTGAGCAAGTCCTACAACGATCCCGGCGCGCGCCTCGGCGCGCTCGTCGGCTCCAAGGATTTCGTCGAGGACTTCATTTTAGTCAAAGGCAACACCGACTCCGGGCCCGTGCCCGGCGTCATGGCCGCCTACGGCGAATTCCTAGGCGACCCGGCCGCCGCGCGCGCCGCGCTCGGCGAAATCCGCGGCCTGTACGAACGGCGTCTCGCCTACCTGATTCCCACGCTTAAGGCCGCGGGCCTTCGCCCGGCCTGCGCGACCGAGGCCGGGTTCTTCACCTTGTGGAAGACGCCGAGGGCGGCCTTTGGACGGGAACTTCCGGCCGAGAACCGCCACGAGGCCTTCAACCGCGCGGTCATAACGGAAACAGGCATCGTCGGCGTGCATTTCTCCGCGCCCGGCGATTCGGGCTCGCCCGAACCGCTGATCCGGTACGCCGTCTGCGCCGACGTCCTCGACCCCGCGTTCCAGGCCCGCCTCGAAGCGGGACTGGCGCGCCTCAAGCCCGTTTACTAAGGAACGGCCCGCTCGCGCCGCGTCTCCGGCGCCGGAACCGGCCTCAGCACCCGCGTCCCCGCGCGGGCGCCCAGCCCCGCCGCCGCGGCGCCGCACGCGAGGGTCAGGAAAGCAAGCCCGCCCGCGATCCCCAGATTCCCGGCCCGCGTGGCGGCCGTCAGGACGTCCGGCGCGAAGACGGCCGCGGAGAGGCCCTCCATCGCCCCGACGGCGATCGCAATGACGCCGAAAACGCCGACCGTCGCCTGGATAAACACGAGCGTCAGCGCCGCCGTCGCGACGCTCCAGGACACAAGGCCGTGTATCACGCTCTCGCTGACGCGCGCGATGTCCGTCAAGCGTCCGGCGACCCAGCCCCCGGCATAGAAGGACGCGATCCCGGAGGCCAGCATCCACAGGACGCCCTCCGTTCCCAGCGATTGCAGCAGCGCCTGCCCCGGCATCCGCGCGGTCGCCCAGCCCAGGCCGGCGCCCAGGGACGTCAGGGCCGTGAGGACCGCGAGGCTCGTGATCGCTCCCCCGAACACGGCGCCCCATGAGATCCTGCGGTACGCCGCCAAGGTGAACGACGGGTAATCGAGTTCCTTGATCGTATGCATAATTCCTCCCTTCAGACGCCGGCCCTTTCACGGCGAAGCTCGGAGATCGGCACGGGCCGCAGCATCCGCGTGCCCGCGCGCGCCCCGTAGGCCGACGCAGTCGCGCAGCACAGGAGCAGCACGAAGCCGAAAATCCCCGCCGGCCCCGACGCCTGCATCGCCGCGATGACGTCGGACGAACCGAGCATGCGCAAGTCGAGCGCCTGAGGCCGCCCCAGCGTCGAGCCCGTGACCGTGGCCACGGCGCCGAGCGCGCCGGCCGTCGTCGACGAGAAGGCGAAGGCGAGCGTCAGCGTCGCGGCGGCCCAGGACACGACGCCGTGGATCACGCTCTCGCTGACCCGGGCGATCCCCGTCAGGCGCCCCGCGATCCAGCCTCCGGCGAAGAACGCGGCGGAGCCCGAGAGAAGCATCCACAGGGCACCCGCGAACTCGATGCCCCATCCGACCGGCCCGTCCGCCAGGCCGACGCCCGCGCCGAGCGCGGTCAGAACCACGAGCACGGCCAGGCTGACGCTCGCGCCCGAAAACACGGCGCCCCACGATATTCGCTGGAATGACCCCGCGTTCGCATACGAGGGATAATCGAGCTCCTTGATCATAATTCCTCCCGACCGGAACGTTCCGGCTTCTTAGCGGAAGGATAGCCCCGCAGCCGCGGAGGGCCTAGCGCGGAGGGGTCACGGCGGTGTAACGGATTATTGCGCCGACACGGCGAGGGCGCGCTCCCGGGCGGCCAGGCGGCGCAGCTTGGCCGCGCGGGCGGCCGTCGCCTTGGAGGGCTTCGGCCTGCGCGAGGAGAGCAGGGCGCGCTCGGCTTCGGCGCGGCGCATCGACGGGCGGGCGAAATAGCTCTGGGTCGGCTGGGCCACGCGCGCCGCGCCGAGCAAGGCGGGAGACGCCGGCGAGGCGACGGCGTCGCGCAGCTCCTCGGAGGCGATCATGGGCGCCTTCGCCGTCCGGCTCGCCATGACGCCGACCGTCAGCGCCAAGGCGGCGGCGCCGATCAAGGTCCAGGCGCGGTTGTCGCGGTTTCTCTCCACCCGGATAGATTACCCCGCCGCCTTCCGCGGTGAAAGGGTCTTTGGTCCTATTCGTACGGGCCCCCCCACATCCGGATTACATCCGTTTGATTCCCGACGGAGAATGCTTTACACTATCTTCCATGAACCACGCCGAGCCCGCCGTCGCCGATCCCGCCGCCGACCTCAGGAATAAGACTCTTCTCGTCATCTCCTCGCCGAACCCGAAGAAGAAATTCATCTACCAGCGCCTCAAGGAGCTGGGCTCGAAGATGATCCTGATGTCGTCCGAGGCGAACTGGGTCAGCAAGCTCACCGACGGCTTCGTCGAGTGCGACCCGCTCGACGAGGTCGCGTGCGTGGCGAAGGTCGAGGAGCTCGTCAAGACGCAGAAAATAGACGGCGTCATCACCTTCTGGGAGAACGCGGTGCCGCTGTGCGCGACGCTCGCCCAGCGCTTCGGCTGGATCGGGCACACGCCGCAGGCCGCGCTCAACGCGCGGAACAAATATCTCACTCGTCAGACGCTCGAGAACGCCAAGCTCGGCAAGTACCAGCCCGCGTGGGCGCTGATCAAGAGCCACACCGATCTCGAGAAGGCCTCGGCGCGCATCGGCTTCCCTCTCGTGCTCAAGCCGGCGTGGGGCGTGAAGTCCCAGTTCGTCGTCAAGCTCGACAATCTCGACGAAGCGAAAAAGGCTCTCGACTACATCAAGCAGAACATGACGCCGGCCTTCGACCCGATTTACAAGTACGGCACGGACATTTTGGCCGAGGAGTTCATGGACGGGGCGGAGATCGACGTGGATCTGCTGGTGCAGAACGGCGAAGTGAAGTTTCACGCCTTCAACGACAACTTCCCCACGAAGGAGCCCTTCTTCATCGAGACCGGCGACGCGATGCCCTCCCGCCACGAGGACAAGGACCTTTCCGACGTGCTCAAGATGGCCAAGGAGGTCGTCAAATCCCTGGGCCTCACCAACGGCGCCCTTCACCTCGAGGCGAAAATCACCGCCTCCGGGCCGAAGCTCGTCGAGCTCAACGCCCGCATGGGCGGCGACTACCTTTACGACTGGATCAGGACGATCTGGGAGGTGGACGTGATCGAGGAGGCCTCGCGCATCGCCGTCGGCCAGGACTGCCGCCCGAAGCGCCTCAAGGAGCCGCGTTGCCACCTGGTCGGCAAGTATCTGATCCCCGAATACTCCGGCGTCGTCACGGGAGTCCGATTTCCCCAGGAAAAACTCGACTCCGCGAAGGTCCACGAGATCGCCGTCCAAAAGGAGCCCGGCGACGCCGTGTTGGTGCCCCCGGAAGGCTTCGAGACGATCGGCTGGGTCGTGGGCCGGGGCGACACCTACTCCGAGGCCGAGGAAAATCTCGACGAGGCGCTGCATCAGGTGTCGGTGAACATCGTTCGATTCGACTCCACCTCCTCTCTGGGCAAGACGCGGCGCAAGAACCGCTTCGGCGCGGCGCAGGTCTCGCGCCGCCGCATCCTTCAATCCGCGCGGATCGAAAAGGTGCGCGGCACCGGATTCGACAAAAAGTCGCTGCACGTCGGCATCCTGTGCAACATCTTCGACGCCGAGGGCGAGGAAGGCGCGGTCAATTCCGACCTCACCTCCGTCGGCCGCAACATCCAGAAGGCCGTCGAGAGCAAGGGACACAAGGTCACCTTCTTCGACATGAACGAGACGCCGCTGCCGTTCGAGAAAATCGCAAACGCCAACGTGGATATGATTTTCAACGTCTGCGAACGCATCAACAATTCATCCCTGCTCGAACCTCACGCCGCCGCGATTCTCGATTGTCTCGGAATCCCTTATACGGGCTCGAATCCGTTGACGCTGGCTCTCTGCATCGACAAAATCAAGGTCAAAAAGATTTTGGAACAGCACGGCCTGCCGACGCCGAAGTTCGACTATGTCTTCGAGAAGAACGAGCCGATCCGCGAGGACCTGCAGTATCCGCTGATGGTCAAGCTCGCGAACATGGACAACTCGATCGGCATCTCCAACGCGTCGGTCGTCACGAGCCTCAAGGCGCTCAAGGACCAGGTCGCGATGCTCCTCGACAAGTACAACCGGCCCGTGCTGATCGAGGAGTTCATCGAGGGCGACGAAGTCGACGTCTCGATCATGGGCAACGAGGAGCGCGTGAAGGTGCTTCCGCTGTCGCGCTCCATCTTCGACGAGCTGCCCAAGGGCACCTGGGGCATCTACCCCTTCCAGGCGAAGTGGGAGGACAATTCGGTGTACTCGAAGATCAAGGTCGAGCGCCCCGCGAAGTACTCGCTCAAGCTCTCCGCGCTGATCTCGGAGATCTGCCTCGACGCCTACCGCATCTTCGACTGCCACGACTACGCGCGCATCGAGGTCCGCATCGACCGCTCAGGCAACCCCTACATCCTCGAGATCAATCCGAACCCGTCGATCTCCGACGGCGACTGCGTGCCCGCCTGCGCCGAGGTGATCGGCCACAACTACGCCGACTTCATCGAGGAGATCATGAAGGAGTGCATCTCGCGCTACCGCGCGCGCCCTCCTTATTATCACCTGCAGAGCGCGATGACCCCTTTCTAAACGCTATGAACCTTTCCTCTATTGCGTTTGCGCCGGTCGCTCGCGACCGGCGGCCCGCATGAAAGTCCTCGTCACCGGCGCATCCGGCTACATCGGCAGCCACGCCAGCCTCGAGCTGCTCAAGGCGGGCCACGAGGTCGTCGGCTTCGACAACTTCGCCAACTCCGTCCCCGAATCGATCGAGCGCGTCAAGGCGCTCTCGGGCAAGGACATGCGCCTCGTCAAGCTCGACCTGCTCGATCCGGATGGCTTGGACGCGCTGATCGGCGAGGGCTTCGACGCGGTCATGCACTTCGCCGGCCTCAAGGCCGTCGGCGAATCCGTCGAGAAGCCTCAGCTTTATCACGAGAACAACGTCATCGGCACCCATCACCTGCTGTCCGCGATGGAGCGGACCGCGTGCCGCCGCCTCATCTTCTCCTCGTCGTGCACCGTATACGGCGCCGTGGAAAAAAGCCCCGTGGACGAACGGCATCCGCGCGGGGCGACCAATCCGTACGGCAAGACCAAGCTCGACATCGAGGACATGCTCTACGAGCTCGCGAGCGAGGACAAGCGTTGGAAGATCGCGCTGCTGCGCTACTTCAACCCCGTCGGCGCCCACGAGAGCGGCCGTATCGGCGAGGACCCGCGCGGCGTGCCGAACAACCTGATGCCGTACGTGATGCAGACCGCCGTCGGCCGGCGCGAGTTCGTCAACGTCTGGGGCGGCGACTACCCGACGCACGACGGCACCGGAGTGCGCGACTTCATCCACGTCGTGGATCTGGCACTCGGCCACCTCGCCGCGCTCGATAAGATCGAATCCTTCAAGGGCGCGCAGGCCGTCAACCTGGGCGCGGGGCGAGGCTACTCGGTGCTCGAGCTCATCGCCGCCGCCGCCAAGGCCGCGGGCAAGGCGATTCCGCACAAGATCATGCCGCGCCGCCCCGGCGACTCGGCCGCGATCTGGGCGGACGCCTCGCTCGCGAAGAAGAAGCTCGGCTGGGCGACGACGCGCGATCTCGACGCGATGTGCGCCGATTCCTGGAACTGGCAGAAGAACAATCCCGAAGGCTACGGCGCCGTTTAAGTTCCGCGGCTAGCGGACGACCTTCATGCGCGACGGCGGCCAGTAGATGAACCAGGCCTTGCCCTTGATGAAGCGGTCCGCCACGGGGCCCCAGTAGCGCGAGTCGCAGGAGTGGTCGCGGTTGTCTCCCATCATGAAATACGAGCCCGCGGGGACCTTCACCGGACCGAAGAAGTCCTTCTGGAGGTCGCCCAGCTCTCGGTCGAGCTTGTGCTCCTGCCAGAGCTGCTGGTAGCGCTCGGGCGAAATCTCCTTGGCGTGCACGGACTCGGGCTGGCGGTACGGCTCGTCCCACTGGGCGTAGACCTCATCGGACATGAGCTTGCCGTCGACGAAGACCTTGCCGGAGCTGACGGTGATCGTCTCGCCGGGCAGCCCGATCACGCGCTTGATGAAGTTCTCCCCCGCGTTTATCTTGCCGCAATGCGGGTCGCGCGGATCGGTGACCGGAAACTCGAAGACCATGACGTCGCCGCGCTGCGGGGAGCGAAAGGGGATGACTCGCTTGCCCCATACGGGCACGCGCAGGCCGTACACGAACTTATTGACGAACAGGTGGTCGCCGATAAGAAGCGTTTTCTCCATCGAGCCGGAGGGAATCTTGAAGGCCTGGATGAGGAAGGTCATGAGCACCCAGGCGAGCAGGGCGGAGGAGAAGACCGTGTCGGCCCACTCGAGGTCGTCGTCGAGGTAGTAGCGCCGGCTCTCGACGCTCTCGCCCTTGGACCAGGCCCGCCAGAAGCCGATCGCCGCGGCGACGACCGCCGCGGTCAAAGCCGGCACGAGATCGCCGACGCGCAAGGCCCGCGCCCAGACGGCGATCACCTTCGTGCGGCCTTCGAACACCATGGTGAGGATCATGACGATGGAGAACGCCGCGATCGCATAGAACACCGCGTGCCACGCGGCCGACTGCAGGGGGCTGACGGGGCCGCCGCGATCCTTCCAACGGCGGGAGTACCAGGCGAAGAGTCCGAGAGAGACGCCGACGAATAATAGTCTTTCTTCCATGAAATCCTTTGGGGTCAGCTCGCGTCTTCGTCGATCTTGAGGACCGCGAGGAACGCTTCTTGGGGAACTTCGACGGAGCCGACCATCTTGGCCCGCTTTTTACCTTCTTTCTGCTTGCCCAGAAGCTTTTTCTTTCTGGTGATGTCGCCGCCGTAGCACTTGGCGATGACGTCCTTGCGCTTGGCGCCGATCGTCTCGCGCGCGATGATCTTGCCGTCCACTCGGCCCTGGATCGCCACCTCGAAGTTCTGGCGGTCGATGAGCTCCTTGAGCTTCTCGCAGAGCTTGCGCGCCACGTCTTGCGACTTGTCCTTGTGGACGATCTGGGAGAGCGCGTCGACGGGCTCGGCGTGGATGAGAATCTCGAGCTTGACCATGTCGCTCTCGCGGTCGCCGATCGGCTGGTAGTCGAGCGTGGCGTAGCCCTTGGAGACCGACTTCAGGCGATCGTAGAAGTTGACGACCATTTCCGCGAGCGGCAACTCGTATTTGATGAGCATGCGCGTCGGCGACAGGTACTCGATGCCGACGTACACGCCGCGACGTTCCTTAATGAGGTTGAGGACGGGCTCCTGATGCTCGATCGGGAGGACGATGGTCAGCAGGACATAGGGCTCCTCGATCGTCTTGATCTCTCCGTGCGGCGGAAACTTGGCGGGGTTGTCGATGACGATCCACTTGCCGTCGTAGGTCTGCACGCGGTAGATGACGTTGGGCGCGGTGACGATCAGGTCTAGGTTGAACTCGCGCGACAGGCGCTCCTTGACGATGTCCATGTGCAGCAGCCCGAGGAAGCCCAGGCGGTAGCCGAAGCCGAGCGCCTGAGAGGAGTCCGCCGTGTAGTTGAATGAGGAGTCTTCCAGATTGAGCTTGTCGAGCGCGTACTTGAGCGCCGTGTATTCGGTCTGGTCGATCGGGAAGATGCCGGCGAACACGACCGGCTTGGCTTCCTTGTAGCCGGGCAGCGCGGTCTGAAGCGGACGATCTTTTTCCATGACCGTGTCGCCGACGCGGACGGTGTGGATGTCCTTGATGCCGCAGATCATGTAGCCGGTCTCGCCGGCGCCGAGAGCATCGGAGGGGATCATCTTGGGCTTGAGGAAGCCGACCTCCTCGATGATGGCCTCCGTGCCCGTTGAGAAGAAGCGCACGCGCATGCCCTTCTTCATGGTGCCGTCGACGACGCGCACGAGCAGGATGACGCCGCGGAAGGTGGAGTAGGAGGAGTCGAATATCAATGCCGAAAGAGGAGCCTTCGGGTCTCCCTTCGGCGCGGGAATCTCTCGGACGACGGCGTCGAGCACCTCTTGGCAGCCTTCGCCGCTCTTGGCGGAGATCAGAACCGGATCCTCGATGATCTTGAGCACGTCGAATATCTGCTCCAAGGTCCCGTTCACGTCGGAGGACGGCAGGTCGATCTTGTTGATGACGGGGATGATGCGCAGGCCCACGGCCTGAGCGAGCATCGCATTGGCCAAGGTCTGCGCCTGGACGCCCTGAGTGGCGTCGACGACGAGCAAAGCGCCCTCGCAGGCGGCCAGAGCGCGGCTCACCTCATAGGTGAAGTCCACGTGGCCGGGCGTGTCGACGAGATTTAACAGCCATTGCTCCCCGTTGGGAGCAATGTAGTCCATCCGCACGGCCTTGGCCTTGATCGTGATGCCGCGCTCGCGCTCGAGCTCCATCGAGTCCATGATCTGCGCCTGCATGTCGCGGCGGGCGATCGTGCCGGTCATCTCGAGCAGGCGGTCGGCCAGCGTCGACTTGCCGTGGTCGATGTGGGCGATAATCGAGAAATTTCGGATGCGGTCGGGGGCGCTCATCGTTTCCTCAGGGGTTCTGCTCGAGCAGACGCCGCACGTCGTCGGACTCCGCGCAGGTCAAGGCCTTCGCGACGAGCCGCTTCATGGACTCGTGCTTGAGGCTTCGGATCGTCTGCTTGACTCTCAGGAACATCCGCGGCGATATGCTCATCGCGTCGACGCCGAGACCGACGAGCAGCGGCACCGCGCGCGGGTCCGAGGTCATCTCGCCGCACACGCCGACCCATTTGCCCTTGGCGTGCGCCGCGCGCACGACGGAGTCAAGCAAGGTGATCACCGCCGGGTGATAAGGATCATAGAGATGCGTGACGTTCTCGTTGATGCGGTCGACGGCGAGCGTGTATTGAATAAGGTCGTTCGTGCCGATCGAGACGAAATCCACGTGCGGAAGAAACGCATCGAGCAGGATCGCCGTCGACGGAATCTCGACCATGATGCCGAGCTCGAGCTCCTCCTTGAAGACCACGCCCTCGGCGGCGAGCTCGGCGCGCGCCTGGTCGAGCAGGCGCCGCGCGGCGAGCACCTCGCCGACGGCCGAAACCATCGGAATCATCACGCGCACCTTGCCCTTGAGCGAGGCCCGCAGAATCGCGCGCAGCTGGGTCTTGAACAGGTCCAGGTGGCGCAGGAACAGCCGCACCCCTCGCAGGCCCATGAACGGATTCGTCTCGTTTTTAGGACCTTCAATTCCCAACATGGACAGGCGGTCGCCGCCGATGTCGGCGGTGCGGATGACGACCTCGCGGTCGCCCAGCGCCTTCACCGCGGCGGAGTACGCCTTGACCTGCTCCTCCTCGGAAGGCGGCTCGGTCCGGTTCAGAAAAAGGTACTCGGTGCGGAAGAGCCCGACGCCGTCCCCCTCGAGGGAGACGACGGCCTTGAGCTCCTCGGGAGAATCGAGGTTGGCTTCGAGGCGGAACGCGCGGCCGTCGAGCGTGACGGTCGGCTGGCCCTTGAGAGACTCGAGGGCGCGCTCCTCGGCCTCGGCCCGTGACTGGACCTTCTCGTACTTGGAGATCGTCTCGGGGCCGGGGTTGATGATGACGAGGCCCTGCTCGCCGTCGAGGATGACGGTATCCCCGGTGCGAACTCTCCGGCTGACGTCGGAGAGGCCTACGACCGCGGTGATCTGCATGCTCTGCGCGAGGATCGCGGTGTGGCTCGTCTTGCCGCCGAGGTCGGTGGCGAAGCCGATGATCTTCGTCTCCTTGAGGCCCATCGTGTCGGAAGGAAGAAGATTGCGCGAGATGAGAATGCATTCCTCATCGATGTCGGCCAGCGAGCGCTTCTGCCTCTTCATCAGGTGAAGCAGCAGCCGCTTGCCGACGTCGAACAGGTCGTGGCGCCGCTCGCGGAAGAACTCGTCCTCCATCCGCTCGAACTGGCGGTTGACCTGCTCGAGCGCCTCGGACAGCGCGAACTCGGCGTTGACGCCCTCCTCCAGGATGCGCTTGGGCACGTCGTGCGTGATCAGCGAGTCCTTCAGGATGAGACGGTGCGCGTCGATGAGCTTGGCGTGGTGCTTTCCGAGAACCTTGAGCACCTTCGCCTCGGCGGCGTCAAGGTCGCGATGGGTCGCCTTCTGCGCGATCTTGAAGCGGCGAACCTCGCCCTTGATCTTGTCGCGAGGTATCTCGATGCGTTCGACGACGATATCCTCGTCCTCGACGACATAAGCGCGTCCGATCGCGATGCCGGGGCTGGCGGCGATGCCTTTTATGACGATCATTGCTCGTCGAACCGCCGCTCGAAGAGTTTTTCCAGCGCCTCGATGGCTTTCGCCTCATCGGGGCCGTCGGCCTTGATGGTGAGCTTGGAGCCGCTTTCGGCGGCCAGCAGCATGAGGCCCATGACGCTCTTGCCGTTGACCTGCAGGCCGTCCTTGACGACGTGGATCTGGCTCTTGAACTTGCCGGCTTCCTGGACGAACATCGCCGCGGGCCGCGCGTGCAGGCCCATGCGATTCTTGATCGTCATGACTTTTTCCATCACGGCCAGAGCCCCGCGGCCGACGCGATCATTCCGCCGGCTCCCGCGAAGCCGAGCTGGGCAAGCGGCGAAACCCCTCGCCAGGTGAGGATCAGCCCCGCCGCGAAGGTGAGCTCGGCCGTCAGGCGGTCTCCGGGGACGAGTTGCCCCACGCTGAACGCGAACGAAGCCAGCGCGCCGCCGATGGTCGCCAGCCGCAGGCCGAGGATGCACGGCTGGACCGGAAGCCCGGTCAGCCCCACGACGGCGCTCTCCCCCTGGCCGATGCCGCGAAGAAGACCGATCACGCGCGCGGCCAGGGCGGGGAGGTTGTAAACGGCCAGCGCCGTCGCCGCCGCCCAGATGAGCGGCCGGCTCCAGCCGAACCGGTAGGCCGCCTGCGCGGCAAGCACGCCCGAAAGCGCGCTCATGGGCCGCAGCGCGCCCCAGAAAAACGAGTCGTACAGGCCGGCCAGCGCCGCTCCGATGCCCGTCTTCATCGTGCGGATGCGCGCGATCGAGGCCTCGCGGGCGGAGCCGGAGAGCGCGGCGGCCGCCGCCTCCTGGCGGCAGACGATGCCCGCGACGAGCCAGGCGGCGACCGGATGGGTGTTGAAATACTCGAGGTGCCGCTCGCGCGCGGCGAGCAGCTGCTCCGGCTCGGCGGCCCAGCAGGCGGCCAGCCAGGGGTCGAGCGCGAAGGCGAAGCCCGGGCCCTGCATCCGCGCCGGGTCCCAGCGAGCCTGCAGCAGCAGCAGCCGCGCTCCGACGCGCGCCTTCATCCATGGGCTCATCGCAAGCTCGTTCATGCGCGCCTCAGTCCCCAGGCCGCGACGCCCGAGAGCGCGATCCAGGACGCGCTCGACGAGACGAGCGCCGCGCCCGCGCGCAGAAACTCGGGCGCGGCCGGCCACCAGCGGCGGTCTGCGTAGCCGACCAGCGCGACGACCGCGCCGGCCGCCGCGAACGTCATGGCCGCGTGGCACACGATCGAGACTCCGAGCGCCCGGCCGAGCGCCGGGCCGCCGGCCTTCGCCCTCGCGACGAGCGCGTCCGCGGTCGCCGCCCTGCGGCGGCGCTCGAGTGCCTCAAGACGCGCGTGCAGGACGCCGGCGGCGACGCCGCCGGCGAAGCAAAGGGCGGAGGTCGTCCCGCCGCTCGCGAGCACGGTCGCCGTGCCGGCGGCGACGGGGGCCGACCAGGTCAGGCAGCCGCCGACGGGAAGATCGACGAGGCCCAACAGTTCGAAGACCGCGCCGAACAGCAGGCCGGCCTGAGGGCTTCCTGTCAGCGTCCCGAGCACCGCGCCCACAACGAGCGGCCGCGAAACCAAGGTCTGGGCGATCAAGACCGCGTCGAGCTCGAGGACGGCCAGGACGGCGCAGGCGGCGACCCCGGTCATTTCCCCTCCAGCGCGGCCGTCAGGTCTTCCTCGGCGTCGCCCGGAAGAGCGCGGCCTTCGAGCCGCACGCCCTTGGCCGCGAGCGCCCGAAGCGCCAATCGGTCCTTCTCGTCGAGAAAAAGCGCGCGGCCGAGCTGAACCTTGCCGACCGTGTGATGAAGCCCGCCGACGTTGACCCGGTCGACGCCGAGCCCCTTTTCCACGAGGGCCAGCGCCTCCGCCGGCCCGGGCACGAGAACCAGCGCGGACCGGGACGCCATCTGCGGACCGGTCAGCGCGGCGGCCGCGTCCGTCACGGACAGCACCAGCAGGCCGACCGACGGGGGCAGCGCCATCTTCATCAGCGCGGTCTGAATCTCATCGGACGAGGCCGCGTCGGACACGACGACGACGAGGTTCACTTTGAGATAGGGCACCCAGCCCTCGACCACCTGTCCGTGGATAAGCCGGTCGTCGATGCGCAGCAAGGTCACTCCCATCAGCGCGCTCCCGCGGCGGCGACGAACATGGCGCGGATGTCGCGGATAGACTTCTGTCCATCGGCGACGATCTTGTCGACGAGCTTATCGAGGGGGAGTTGATCGCGGTTGCTGAACGCCGAGATGAGCATGTAGAGGTTGACGCCGCTGATCATCTCGACTTTCTTTTCGTCCCTGATCAGGGGGAAGGACAGGTTGTTCGGCGTGCCGCCGGGCATGTCGGTGAACAGGATCACGCCGTCGGCGCTGGCCAGCTCCGCAAGAGCGCGCTCGATGCGCCGCTTGATCTCGGGCACGGATTGACGCGACGAGGTGGACACGACCCGCACGCCGTTCGCCTGCCGGCCGACGATGCCCTCCGCGGCCTCGACGAGATAGGCCCCGAACTCCCCATGCGTCACAATGATGAAGTTGATCACGATAGGCTCACAGCGCGATGTCCCGGTGGAATTCCTGCACAGGATGTCCGGTCGCGCGCAGCTTCTGAGCGAGCCAGCGGGTGCAGAAGACGCTCCGGTGACGGCCCCCGGTGCAGCCGATGGCGATCGTCAAATAAGATTTTCCCTCGCGCACGTAGTGCGGGAGAAGATTTCCAATGAGCTTATGCCAGTCGTTGAGGAAGCGGCGAGCGACCGGCTGAGCGAGGATGTATTTCTGCACCGGCTCGTCGAGGCCGGTCTTTTTGCGCAGGCCTGACTGATAGTGAGGGTTCGGCAGAAAGCGGACGTCCATGACGATGTCGGCGTCGATGGGCATGCCGTGCTTGTAGCCGAAGCTGACGACCTGCAGCGTCATTTCCCTGGTGAGCGTCAGGCCGAGGGTCTCGGAGATTTTCTCTTTGAGCTCGCCGAGCGTCAGGCGCGTCGTGTCGATGACTTTGTCGGCCGCGCCCTTGATCGGGGCGAGGAGCCTGCGCTCCTGTTTGACCGCTTCGGCGATCTTTCCGCCCAGCGGATGCCGGTGGCGCGTCTCGGAGAAGCGGTGGATGACGGTCGCGTCCGCCGCGTCGATGAACAGGACGTTGATGTCGAGGCCCCGGAGCTTGAGGCTGCGCAGAAGGGACGGGAGCGCCTCGAGGACCTTGCCCTCGCGGACGTCCATGCCGAGGGCCACGCGCGTCATCGCGGGCGACTTCTGAACGAAGGCCGCGAACTCGTCGAGCAGCGCGATCGGAAGGTTGTCGACGCAGAACCAGCCGAAGTCCTCGAACACCTTAAGCGCCTGGCTCTTGCCGGCGCCCGAGACTCCGGTGATGACGAATATTTTTTTCGTCGCGCTCTTCTTCAACCGCGCTCCTTCGTCTTCATGCGCTCGATGAGACGCTGGTTGAAATTCTCCGCGGAGAAATATCCCTGGGAGCGCAGGCGCTGGTTGAGCGCGGCGACCTCGATGAGCACGGCCAGGTTTCGGCCGGGGCTGACGGGAATGCGGATAAGCGGTATCTCAACGTCGAGGATCGCGATCTTCTTGGCGTCGAGCCCGGTCCGGTCGTAGGCCGTGCCCGCGGTCCACGCCTCGAGCTTGATGGCGAGCTCGATGCGCGTGCGGTCGAGGATCGCGCCGATGCCGAAGAGCAGCTTGACGTCGATGACGCCGAGGCCGCGAACCTCCATGTGATTTTTAAGGGGTTCGGGGCACGAGCCCCGCAGATACCCTCCGCGCCGATGCTGAATCTGCACCGCGTCGTCGGCGACGAGAATGTGTCCGCGCTTGAGGAGCTCGAGCGCGCACTCCGATTTACCGATGCCGGACTCGCCCTGAATGATGACGCCGAGGCCGTAAACGTCGACGAGGACGCCGTGCACCGTCGTCGCCGGCGCCAGTCGCGCTTCCAGCGCCTCGGACAGCTCTCCGGTCAGGGTCGCCGTGTCGTAGGCCGAGCGCAGCAGCGGCACGCCGTGCTTCTTGCACGCCTGGGCCAGGGCCGGAGGCACGGGCGTGTTGTGCGTAACGATCACGCACGGAAGGTCGGGAGCGGCCAGCATCGCCGACAGCGCGTCGGCCAGCTTCTTGGGGTCGGACTTTTGGCAGTAGGCCTGCTCGCCGTTGCCGAAAATCTGCACCCGCTCGGCGCGAAAGCGGTCAAGGAAGCCGGACAGCGCGAGGCCGGGCCGGTTGAGATCGGCCACGGTGATCCGGCGGCCCGTGGATTTCTCCCCCGAGAGAAGCTCGAGGCGAAGTCTCTCGGCCTGCTCCTTGAGGAGTTCGCCGACGGTCAGTTCCGCGGCCTGCACGGCGTTAACGCTTGGCTTTACGAACGGGCTGGATGATCCCGAGGCTCTCGTCCTCGCGCCGGTAGAGAACCTGAACCTGGTCGGTGTCCTTGTCCAGATAGACCAGGAACACCCGCTCGGAGGAATCGAACGCCTCGGACGCCTGCTCGGGCGTCATCGGATAAACCGGCTGACGGGAGACCGCGAAGGTCGCCTGGGCGGGAGGCACGGCTTCGGCCATCGTATCGGAGGTCTTCGGCTTGTGCCGGCTCTTGATGCGCTCCTTGTGCTTCTTGAGCTGCGCATCGATCTTGTCGGAAGCGAGGTCGATGGCCGAGTAGAGGTCGGCCGCCGTCGCGAGGGCGCGGAACGTCTGCCCCGGGGCGTGCACGATCATCTCCGCCTTATGCGAGCGCTTTTCCACGAAAAGGAAAGCCTGTCCCCAAACGATATGGTCGAAATATTTTTGGGTCTTCCCCATCTTCTGCTGAACGTACTCGCGCAGAGCGGGCGTGATCTTGAGCTGCTTGGCCGTGAGTTGAATCTCCATAGGTGTGAGATTCTAGCGGTTGGCTCTCGACCTGTCAACGAATGAGGTGTCTTCCTTTTAGTCCGCTTCGGTTGACTCGACCCGAACGAAACTGATAGTATGGGCTCTCGCTGCGGAAAGCGTTTCCGGGGCGCGCGGACGCGTCGGTTAAGGGTCTTTTTCGGGATCAGAACAACTTCTTAAAAACATATAAAATATAAACATATATCCTGTGGATAACCGAGTTATCCACATCTGTGAATAACCTGTGAAAAAAGTGGACGGGGTTGAGCTCTGGACCCAGACCGTGGAACGGCTGCGCACGGAGATCGGCGATGAGAACGCCGAACTCTGGCTTAAGCCGGTCGAGGCCGCTTCTTTGGAAGGCGGCGTCTTGATGCTTCGCGTCCCCAATAAGTTTTTTTCCGACGGCATCAAGGAGCGCTACCAAAAACGGCTGATCTCCCTCTTGCGCGACCTCTCCGGCTCCGACGTCGGCATCGACTTCCGCATCGAGCGGGACCTGACCCGAGTGCTCCCTTCCTCGGACCCCGTGCCCGTGGCCTCTCCCCAATCCGACTTTCCCCTCTCGGAACTCAATCCCCGCTACACCTTCGATTCCTTCGTCATCGGCGAGTCGAACCGCCTCGCGCGCGCGACGGCCGAGGCGATCGCGAAGAACCCGGGCACGCAGTACAATCCCTACGTCCTCTACGGGGCCACCGGCCTCGGCAAGACCCATTTGATGCACGCGATCGGCAATTCGATCCGCCGGCACCATCCGCGCTCGCGCGTGCTCTACACGACCAGCGAGCAGTTCGTCAACGAATTCATCACGGCCGTCCAGAACAACCAGATCGACTCGTTTCGCGCTCGCTATCGCTCGCTCGACTGCCTGCTCATCGACGACATCCAATTTTTAATCGCCAAGGACCGGTCCGAGCAGGAGTTCTTTCACACCTTCAACGCCTTGTTCGACTCGCGCAAGCAGATCGTCGTCAGTTCGGACCGCTCGCCCAAGGAGATGTCGCCGCTGGAGCAGCGCCTCGTCTCGCGCCTGGAGTGGGGATTCGTCGCCGACATCAAGCCGCCGGACCTCGAAACCCGGATCGCCATCCTGCGCAAGAAGGCCGCGCACGAGGGGTTCACCGCGCCCGACGACGTCATCCTGTTCATCGCGTCCTCGGTCAAGACCAACGTCCGCGCCCTCGAAGGATGCCTGATTCGCCTTAAGGCCTTCCAGGCGATGATGGGCACGCCCCTGTCGGTCGATGACGCCCGAGAAATTCTAAAGGAGTCGATCGTCGTGGACGACAACTCCCCGGTCCGAGTCGAAACGATCCAGCGGGTCGTGTCGCTCAAATATTCCGTCGACGTCAAGGACTTGAAGGGCCACCAGCGCACGGTCTCCATCTCGATGCCGCGCCAGGTTGCGATGTATCTCTCCTGCGTGATGACCGAGCTGTCCTCAACCGACATCGGCCGGGCCTTCGGCGGCAAGGACCATTCGACCGTCCTTCACGCCCGTAAAAAAATAGAGAAAAAGATAGAGGAAGATCCGTTTTTCTTGGAGCTCATCAACAAGCTGCAGGCCGACATCAAGGCGGCCGAACGATGAGTATTAAATATGACCGCCGTATTGAGGTCCTGTGAATACGCTTTGCGGACTTGTGAACAAGGTGTGTACGCCTTACGACAGCTGTGGACGGCGCGCCGCGCTGTGGACGGTGTGGATAAGTCTCGCGACTTATTCACAGCGCGGAATTAAAAATTCCCATGGGAAAACCGCGTTATGCGCCGCGCCCCCCGCTCGATGACGGAGAGGATGATTTAAATGAAAATAAACATCAGCAAGGAAGAACTGGCCCGCGGAGTCCAAACGATCCAATCTGCCCTGTCGAGCAGGACCACCTTACCGATCCTCCTTAACTTCCTCCTCGAAACGGAGGACAAGAAGGTGAAGGTCATCTCGACCGACCTTGAGATGGGGGTCAAGCACTACATCAAGGCCGAAATCGAAACGGATGGCTCGATTACGATACCCGCCAAGAAGTTCGCGGACATCCTGCACAGCCTTCCCGATTCGGAGGATGTCGAGTTGAGCGTGGATGCGGGCGGGAAAATATCTTTAAAGTGCGGAAGATCCCGGTTCGGAATCGTCGGCGCGCCTAAATCCGAATACCCGGTTCTCCCGGAATTCAACAAGGCCTCCTCGTTCGAACTGCCCGCCGGCGTCGTGGCGGGCATGATCAAGAAGACCATCTTCGCGGCCTCCTCCGACGAGACCCGTCACGTCCTCAACGGCGTCTTCTGGGCGGCCAAGAAGGGCGTCCTTGAGATGGTCTCGACCGACGGCCGGCGCCTTGCGGTGTGCGCGAAAAAAATTCTACCGAAGGATAAGGAGTTCGCGGTGATCGTGCCGACGAAGGTGCTCTCAGAGCTTCTTCGTCTCGTCGCGCTGCTCGAGATTGAGGAGGGAGACGAGGATAAGATTCTCGTCGCCGTGACCGAGAACCAAATCACTTTTCAGCTTAAGGAGACGACCATCCTCTCCCGGCTCGTGGGCGGCGCGTTTCCTAACTATGACCAGGTCATTCCGACCAAGAAAGAGGTCGTGTTTACGGCCGCAACCAAGGATCTGCTGGCCGTCACCAAGCGCGCGGCCCTGTGCGCCGTTGACCGGGGTGGATCCGTGAAGTACGCGCTCAAGAAAGGGGCCCTTCACGTCACCGCCTCGAGCCAGAATAATGAATTCAATGAAGACCTGTCCGTCGAATACGCCGGCGCCGAGTTCTCCGTCGCGTTCAACCCTCAGTTCGTCGTCGACGCCTTGAAGCACGTCGACGCGGACAAGGTTTCGGTCGCGATGACGAGCCCCGTCAACCCGGCCCTGTTCGAGCCGGCGGGAGCGGAGGGTGAGTATAAGTTCGTCGTCATGCCGATGAGGCTCTGATTTGACGCAAAAGCCGGACCGGTGGTCGACCGCCGGAGACCTGATTAAGAGTTTTTCGTACCGGGCGGGCACGGTCAACGACAAATTGGCCCTGCTCAACGCGGTGTGGGACAAGGAGTGCGGCGCCTACGCGAAGCATTGGGCTCTGGTGGCCGTGAAGAAGGGGACTTTATTCGTGAGACCGAAAAGCGCGGCCGCGGCGCAGGAGCTGCAGATGCGGTCGGGAGGGCTGATGAAGGCCCTTAATAAATATTTCAGTCGTCCGTGGATTACGGCGGTTAAAACAACTTATCGGTAGCGGAGGCGTTAATGTCCGAAGCTGCGATGGAGACGACAGATATGGCCAAGAAGGACGAGAAGTACGACGCATCAAATATCCAGGTGCTCGAGGGGCTTGAGGCCGTCCGCAAGCGCCCCGCGATGTACATCGGCAGCACCGGCCCCGCCGGCCTGCACCATCTCGTCTATGAGGTTGTCGACAACTCCGTCGACGAAATTTTAGCCGGACGCTGCTCCACGGTGGACGTGTTCATCCATCAGGGCAACTCCATCACCGTCAAGGACGACGGCTCGGGCATCCCTGTCGACCCGATGAAGGACCCCAAGTTCAAGGGTAAGTCCGCTCTCGAGGTCATCCTGACCGTCCTGCACGCGGGCGGCAAGTTCGACAAGGGCGCTTACAAAGTCTCCGGCGGCCTGCACGGCGTCGGCGTCACCTGCGTCAACGCCCTCTCCGAGTGGCTGAAGGCGGAGATTCACCGCGACGGCAAGATGTGGATCCAAAACTACAAGCGCGGCAAGCCCGACGCCGACGTGAGGGCCGCGGGCAACTCCGACAGCCACGGCACCAAAATCTCCTTTAAGCCCGACCCGGATATATTTAACGGGCATATGTACTCTTTCGAGACGCTGAGCAATCGCTTGCGTGAGCTCGCGTTCCTCAACGCCGGCGCGAAAATCTCCATCACCGATGAACGCGAAGATAAGCGCCACGCGTTCCATTATGAGGGAGGCATATCTCAATTCGTTCAGCACCTTAACCATAATAAGAAGGTCGTCCATCGCGAGCCGATCTCGATGACCAAGGACAAGGAAGAGGTCGTCGTCGACTTCGCGATCCAGTACAACGACGACTACTCCGAGACCGTCTTCTCCTTCGTCAACAACATCAAGACCCCCGAAGGCGGCACTCATTTGGCCGGTTTCCGTTCCGCCCTGACGCGCGTCGTCAACGACTACCTGAAGAAGTACGACCTGCTCAAGGGCAAGAACTTCTCGGTCACCGGCGACGATGTGCGCGAGGGCCTGTGCGCGGTGCTCTCCTGTAAGATACAGAACCCGCAGTTCGAAGGACAGACGAAGTCCAAGCTCGGCAACGCCGAGGTCGAGGGCATCGTCAAGTCCATCGTCGGCGACGCGCTGGTCACCTTCTTCGAGGAGAACCCCTCGACGGCGAAGGCTATCTGCGCGAAGGCGATCGCCGGCGCCGAGGCTCGAGAGGCCGCCCGCAAGGCGAAGGACCTCACCCGCCGCAAGGGCGTGCTCGACGGCTTGAGCCTCCCCGGCAAGCTTGCCGACTGCCAGGAGCGCGATCCGGAACGCTCCGAGCTGTTCATCGTCGAGGGCGATTCCGCCGGAGGCTCGGCCAAGCAGGGACGCGACCGCGTGTTTCAGGCGATCCTTCCGATCAAGGGAAAGATTTTGAACGTCGAGAAGGCGCGTCTCGTTAAGATTCTCTCGAACGAGGAAGTCCGCACGCTGATCTCCGCGATCGGCACCGGCATCGGCGAGGGCGAAGACGGGCTTAAGATAGAAAAGCTTCGCTATCATAAACTTATCATCATGGCCGACGCCGACGTCGACGGCCAGCACATCCGCACCTTGATCCTCACCTTCTTCTACCGCCAGATGAAAGCGCTCGTCGAGAACGGCCACATCTACATCGCCCAGCCCCCCCTCTTTAAGGTCAAGAAGGGAAAAACAGAAATGTATGTGGACACCGAGGAGAAGATGGAGCAGTGGCTCCTCAACGAGGGACGCAACTCCCTCGAGGTCACCGCGGTCAACCCGGCCAACGGCAAGTCGAAGAAGCTCGACGCCGAGGACCTGCGCGACTTGCTGAAGCTTCTCGCCGAGCTCGAGAGCCTGATCCGGCACATCGGCCGCAAGAGCATGCACCTCGAGGATTTCATCGAGTACCAGACCGCCGGCAAGCTGCCTCTCTACCGCGTCGAGAAGGGCGCGGGCGAGTACGACTTCTTCTACTCCGACAAGGATTGGAAAATCTACCGCGATGCCTACGTCGCCGAGCAGAAGAAGAAGCTCGCCGAGGAACGGGCGACCAAGAAGACTCCCGCGAAGGGCGCTTCCGCCGAGGGCGAAGCTGTCGCCGAGGAGTCTCCCCTGAGCGAGGCCGATGAGGAATCTCTCGAGCCCGACGTGCAGGAGCTCTGGGAGATGGCCAAGCTCGAGACCCTGTCCAAGAAGTTTAAGGACATGGGCCTCGACCTCAAGTGGTACGAGGTCACCCGCGACGAGAACACCAAGCCTCTGTTCCGCGCCAAGACCTCTCACAACGAGATCGACGGCTACAGCCTCAAGGATCTTCTCGACATGGTCCGCGACGCGGGGCGCCACGGCGCGCAGATCCAGCGCTACAAGGGTCTCGGTGAAATGAACCCCGATCAGCTGTGGGAAACCACGATGGACCCCAAGCGGCGCCGCCTGCTGCAGGTTAAGATCGTGGACGCCGCCGATACGGAGAACGCCTTCGTCACCCTCATGGGCGACAAGGTCGAACCGCGCCGGCTCTTCATCGAGAAGCACGCCAAAGAAGTGAAGAACCTCGACATCTAATTTAATCGGAGAGCGACAACATGAGCAAACCCGACAATCAGCCGGACCTCACTCCCGAACCCGCCGGCAACATCATCCAGCGCGACCTCGGCGCCGAGATGCGCGGCTCCTACATCGACTACTCGATGTCGGTCATCGTCGGCCGCGCCTTGCCCGACGTGCGCGACGGCCTCAAGCCCGTCCATCGCCGCATTCTCTACGCCATGCACGACGAAGGCCTTGCTTCGAACAAGAAGTACTCGAAGTGCGCCGGCGTCGTCGGCGAAGTGCTGAAGAAGTACCATCCTCACGGCGACTCCGCCGTGTACGACGCGATGGTGCGCATGGTCCAGGACTTCTCGCTGCTCCACCCCCTCATCGACGGCCAGGGCAACTTCGGCAGCGTCGACGGCGACCCCGCGGCCGCTTACCGCTACACCGAAGCCCGCTTGGCCAAGATCGCCGAGGAAGTGATGGCCGACATCGACCAGGACACGGTCGATTTCTCCGCCAACTTCGACGGCACCACGACCGAGCCCACCGTCATGCCTGCTAAGGTCCCCAACCTGCTCGTCAACGGCTCGTCGGGCATCGCCGTCGGCATGGCCACCAACATCCCCCCGCACAACCTCTCCGAGGTCTGTGAGGCGGCGATCACCCTCATCAAAGAACCCAAGATCGAGAACAAGGACCTGATGAAGATCATCAAGGGCCCTGACTTCCCCACCGGCGGCATTGTGCGCGGCCGCGCGGGCATCAAAGACTACTTCGAGACCGGCCGCGGATCCGTCAGAGTACAGTCCAAAACTGAAATCGAGGACATCAAGGGCAACCGCCAGGCCATCATCATCACCGAGCTTCCCTATCAGGTCAACAAGGCGACCTTGCTCGAGACGATCGCCGAGCTCGTGCGCGACAAAAAGATCCCCGACATCTCCGACCTCCGCGACGAGTCCGACCGCAAAGGCATGCGCGTGGTCATTGAGATCAAGCGCGACGGCAACGCGAACGTGGTCCTTAATCAATTGCTCAAGCACACGCAGATGGAGACCTCCTTCGGCGTGATCCTGCTGTCGCTCGTCGACGGGCGTCCCCGCGTCCTCGGCGTGCGCGACATGCTCGGCCACTTCATCCAGCATCGCAAGGTCGTCGTCACGCGCCGCACGAAGTTCCAGCTGCGCAAGTGCCTCGACCGGGCCCACATCCTCGAGGGCCTGATCACCGCGATCAAGAACATCGACCGCGTCATCAAGATCATCCGCGGCGCCAAGGACACCGACACCGCGCGCACCGAGCTGATGGAGGCGTTCGAGCTGACGAAGATCCAGACGAACGCCATCCTCGAAATGCGCCTCGCCAACCTGACCAAGCTGTCGGTCGGCGATCTGCAGGACGAGTACGATGGGCTCGTCAAACGCATCGCCGAGCTCAAGTCCATTCTCGCCGACGTCAAGAAGGTCTACGCTATCATCGTCAAGGAGCTCGAGGGCGTCAAGGAAGCCTTCGGCAAGTCGCGCCAGACGCAGATCACGAGCGAGGCCGCCGAGATGTCCCTCGAGGACCTCATCCAGAAGGAGAGCGTCGTCATCTCGCTCTCGAACACGGGATACGTTAAGCGCATTCCTGTGGCGACCTACACGGCCCAAGGCCGCGGAGGAAAGGGAATCACCGGCGCGGACGTGAAGGAAGAAGATTTCATCGAGCATTTCTTCGTCACCGACACGCACGCCGCGCTGCTGTTCTTCACGAATCGCGGTCGCGTGTTCGCGCTGCGCGCCTATGAGATTCCCGAAGGCAACCGCACGTCCCGCGGCAAGGCCGTCGTGAACCTTCTCGCCCTCACGGGCGAGGAGAAGGTCACCTCCGCGATCGCCATCTCCTCGTTCGAGGAAAAGAAAGGTCAGGAAACCTTCCTGGCGATGGCGACGCGCAACGGAACCGTGAAGAAGACGCCTCTCAGCGACTTCGAAAACATTCGACGCTCCGGGATCATCGCCATCACGTTGGACGAAGGCGACGTTCTTGTCGAAGTCCAGCACACCTCCGGCAAGGATGAATTGCTTGTCGCCACGAAAGACGGAATGGTCATCCGCTTCCCGGAGAGCGACATCCGCTCGATGGGACGCGGCGCGGCCGGCGTGCGCGGCATCCGTGTCGACAAGGATGACAAGGTCGTCGGCATGGAAGCGTTCCCACCCGCCAGCAAGAAGACCTTGCTGACGGTCTGCGAGCACGGCCACGGCAAGCGCACCGAGCTCAACGAGTACCGCGGGCAGCACCGCGGCGGCGGCGGCATCATTACGATCAAGACGACGGACCGCAACGGCTCCGTCATCGGCGTGAAGCTCGTCACCGACGAGGACGATCTGATGGTGATGACCGAGCAGGGCAAGGCGATCCGCCTGCGCTGCAAGGACATCAAGACCATCTCCCGCAACACGCAGGGCGTGAGGCTCGTGCGCCTCGACGAGGCGGACAAGGTGGCGCGTGTGGCTCCAATCGCCAACGAGCCTCCGGTCAGCCCGAGCCCCGAGTTGCCGATCGACGGCGACAAGAAGTGAGGCGCGCGGATTGAAGCGGGCCGTCCTGATCCTGGCGTTCGCGGCCTTCGCGGCCGCGGACGCCGGGGCCGAGCTTTTCCTGGAAAGCGTGACCTGGCAGCGCGGGCGCGTCGAAAAGGCGCGCGTCGTCTCCTGGGACGACGCCTCCAAGCTCATCGACGCGCCGCCCAAGCTCGAGACGCGACTGCGCGCGCGTCTCACGCTCAAGAACCGCGGCCCCAAGGCGGCGGAAGGAATCCTTCTGCGCTACAGCATGACGGGACGCGTGTCGCCCATCGGCGGTGCGGACGAGGGAACCTGGGCCGTGCCGTTCGCCGTCGATGAGAGGCGCGTGCCCAAGGTCGGACCGAACAAGACCTTGGACGTTTTTCTCACGACCTCTCCCGCCCTGGAGCTGTACCTGACCAAGCTCGCGCGCGCCGGCTGGTGGCCGGACCGCGTGAAGCTTCAGGTCATGAGCGAGCCGCATCGCGGCGAGGCCTCGGTGCAGACGTTGGAGAGCGTGCTCGAGGTGTCGAAGTGATCGATTTGGGCGCGGCGCGCAAAAACACCGCCAAGATTAGGTCGGCGCTGTCGTCTCGCAGCCCGAAGGTCGGGGTGCAGCTTGACGAGCTGCTCAAGCTCGACGAGGCGCATCGCGCTATCCTCAACGAAGTGGAGGCCATGCGCGCTCAGCGCAACGCCGCTTCGCAGGCGATCGGCAAGGCGATGGCGTCCAAGGACCTGGCCACCGCCGATAAGCTCAAGGCCGAGGTGTCCGAGCTCAAGACCAAGATGACCGATAAGGAAGCGGCTCTCGCCGAATCCGAGAAAACCATCAAGGCCGCCGCGATGAGCCTTCCCAATATTCCGCACGAGTCCGTGCCCGTCGGCAAGGACGAGACGGAGAATCCCGTCGTCCGGACCGCCGGCGAGCCGCGTAAATTCGAGTTCAAGCCGCTCGACCATCAGACCGTCGCGGAAAAGCTGGGCGCGCTCGACATGAAGACGGGCGTCAAGCTCGCCGGCTCCCGCTTCGCCCTGTGGCAGGGCCCGGGCGCCAAGCTCATACGCGCGCTCGGGAACTTCCTGCTCGACCGCCACGAGAAAAGCGGCTACCTCGAGGTTCATCCCCCCTACCTGGCCCTTCCGGAGATTCTCGAGGGCACGAGCCAGCTTCCCAAGTTCGAAGCCGACATGTACAAGACGGTCAACGTCGAGGGCGACAAGGTCAGCACCCTCTATCTCATCTCCACCTCGGAGATCGTTCTGACCAACATGGTGCGCGAGGAGATACTCGCCGCCGAAAAGCTGCCGATGAAGCTGACCGCTTTGACCGCGTGCTTCCGCCAGGAGGCGGGCACCTATGGAAAGGACGTGCGCGGCGTGATCCGCAACCACCAGTTCGACAAGGTCGAGCTCGTGTGGATCACGAAGCCCGAGGACTCGCTCACGGCGCTCGAGCAGCTCACCAAGGACGCCGCGGCGACGCTCGAGGCGCTCGAGCTTCCGCACCGCGTGATCCATCTCTGCACCGGCGACATGGGCTTCGCCTCCCAGAAAACCTACGACATCGAGGTGTGGATGCCCTCGGAGAACAAATACCGCGAGATCTCGTCGTGCTCCGACTGCTCCGACTTCCAGTCGCGCCGCATGGCGGCCCGCTTCCGCCGCGACGCGAAGGCCCCCGCGGAGCTCGTGCATACCTTGAACGGCTCCGGCGTCGCCGTCGGCCGCCTGGCCGCGGCGATCCTCGAAAACAACCAGCAGGCGGACGGCGCCGTCCTCATTCCACGTGCCCTCGTTCCCTATTTCGGCGCCGAGCGCATCGCGGTTCCCTGACATGAGCAAGGGCATCCGAAAGCTCGACGCCGTCGTGGCCAAGCTCCTGGGCCCGAAGGGCTGCCCTTGGGATCGCGAGCAGACGCACAAGACCTTGATTCCGTATCTGCGCGAGGAGTCGGCCGAGCTCGCCGTCGCGCTCAAGGGCGGACGCTGGCACGAGATCGAGGATGAACTCGGAGACATCCTCTTCCACGTGCTTTTCCACGCCCGCCTGGGCCGCAAGCGCTTCAACCTCGACACCGTGGCCGAAAGCCAGGCGAACAAGCTCATGCGCCGCCACCCGCACGTGTTCGGACGCACCCGGACCTTCAAGAACTCGAAGGAAGTCCTGGCGAACTGGAAGTCGATCAAGGCCGGGGAGCGCGCGCTGCGCGCCAAGGAAGTCTCCGTCCGAAACAGGAAGGCCCGCTAAATGTTCTTCGAAGGCCCCGAAAAGAAGGTCGAGCTCGCGATGATTCCCGGCAGCCCTTCGCTGCGCGCTCGCGGCCACGACTACTGGAAGGGGATCGTCGCGAAGGCGAACGCCCAGGTGCTGTCCACGATCTCAAATGAGTCCATGGACGCCTACCTTCTGTCCGAGTCGAGCCTGTTCGTCACCGACACCTGGCTGACGATGATCACGTGCGGGCGCACGGACCTCGTCGCGGCGGTGCTGCAGCTCGTGACCGACTTCGGTACGGATTCCTTTCAATATCTCGTCTACGAGCGCAAGAACGCGCACCATCAGGAATACCAGCCCTCGAACTTTTTCGACGACTGCCGGCGCCTCACCGACCGCATGCCCGCCAAGTCTTACCGCTTCGGCGACGGCGACGACCACCACGTCTTCCTCTTCCATCTCGATAAGCCGTACACGCCGGCCCCCGAGGACCTCACGCTCGAAATCCTCATGCACGGCGTCGACCCGCAGGCCTCCCGGGTCTTTATGTCCGGGCCCGCCCGCAAGAAGGACTTCATTAAGGAGAAGTCGGGCGTCTGGTCCATCCTGCCGGGATTTCAGGTCGACGACTACCTTTTCGAGCCGATGGGGTACTCGCTTAACGCGATCCGCGGCTCCAAGTACTACACGATCCATGTGACGCCGCAGAAGATCGGCTCCTACGTCAGCTTCGAGACGAACGCTGTCGAGGGAGACGCCAACGAGACGATCACGCGCGTGCTCGATCTGTTCAAGCCCCAGTCGTGCGACGTAATTTTGTTCCAGCCGCAGTCTTCGCGGCAGAAAATCCGCTGCTATTATCCGATCAAGCGCGCGGTGCGGCAGAACCTGTCCTGCGGCTACCGCGTTACCTTCGACCATCACTTTAAGCCGGTCGAAGGAGCGGCGCCGGCCGTCGAGATCGTCCTGTGAAAAAGACCGTCTGGGTCGATGAGGTCTACCAGGGCATCGTGCGCACGAGCTTTAAGCTCAAGAAGCGCCTGTTCAAGGGTAAGAGCCTCTTTCAATCCGTCGAAGTGGTGGAAACGGCGGGTCATGGTCGATTGTTGCTTATCGACGGCATGACGATGGTCTCCGAGCGCGACGAGTTCGTCTACCACGAGATGATCGCTCACCCCGCGCTGTTTCTGCACCCGAAGCCGCGTCGCGTGCTCGTCATCGGCGGCGGCGACGGCGGCACCGTGCGCGAGGTGCTCAAGCACAAGTCGGTGTCGCACTGCACCTTGGTCGAGATCGACGGCCTGGTCGTGTCTGCCTCCCGCAAATTTATTCCCCAGACGGCGGGAGCTTTGTCCGACAAGCGGTCGCGGGTCCTCATCGAGGACGGCGTGAAGTTCGTCGCCGAAACGAAGGAAAAATTCGATGTGGTGATCGTGGACTCGACCGAGCCGTTCGGGCCGGCGAAGGAGCTGTTCGGGCCCGCGTTTTATAAAAACGTAAAGAGAATACTCACCAATGACGGCGTCGTCGCCAGCCAGGCCGGCTCGCCCTTCTACGAGATCGCGACGATCAAGAACTTGTTCAAGATCACGAAGCCGATCTTCCCCGTGGTCGAGGTGTGCCTGTTCAATAACCTCACTTACCCCGGCGGGCTGTGGGCCTTCACCTTCGCGACCAAGGGGCTGCATCCGGTGAAGGACTTCAAAGCGGCCAAGGTGAAGGCGTCGAAGCTTAAGCTTCGCTGGTACAACGCGGACATCCATGCCGCTTGCTTCGCCCTCCCGAACTTCCTTAAGCAAGCGATCGGAAGATGAAGGATCTATTCGTTGACGACAGCATCGCCAAGGCCGAGGGCCTCCCCGCGCGCGCGTTCACCGATCCGGCCGTGCTCGCCCTCGAGCTCGAGACGATCTTCGCGCGCGAGTGGCTGCTCGTGCCCGAGCCGTCCGGCGCGGAGGCGCGCAGCGACTCCCGCCCGTGGGCCGAGCGCCTCAAGCAGCGCGGGGCGCGCTCGCCGGTGACGATGCTCGACAAGCCCCTGTTCCTTCAGCGCGGCTGGCGCGACACCAAGCTGCGGTTGATGCCCAACGTCTGCACGCACGCCTGGTACCCGCTGACGCCCGGCGCGGGACGCAGCGAGAAAATGGTCTGCGCCCAGCACGGCCGCCAGTTCGACGCGTCCGGCAAATGCCTGTCCCAGCCCGGCTTCGCGCCGAAGGCGGGCGTTTTCCCGCGGTCCTGCGACCACCTGACCGAGTTCCCCACCCAGGGCTACGGCCCCCTGCTCTTCGCTTGCCTCGGCAAGCCGTCCCGGGAGTTATCCGCGATCACGGACCGCATCGACGAGTCCCTGGGCGGGATGCCGCTCGAGAAGCTCGAGCGCCGTCCCCAGGCCGGCGACCTGCGCGAGCTCGACGGCAACTGGAAGCAGCACTCTTGGAACTACATGGACAAGTTCCACGTGCAGTTCATCCACAAGGCGCCGGCGGGGCTCGCCGACGCCATCGAGCTTTCGTCGTACAAAACGGAGCTGTATGACGGGGCGGCCCTGCAGTGGGCGTGGGCCAAGGATTCCGACAGCGGCTTCGACCCGGATTGGCTGCCCGCCCGCTTCCGCGATCCGGGCGGCAAGCGCGTGTTCGCGCTGTGGTGGTTCGTCTTTCCGAACCTGACCTTGAATTTTTATCCGTGGGGGCTGTCGGTCAACGCCTACGAGCCGATCCCCGGCAACCCCGAGAAGACCCTGTTCCGCTGGTACGCGTGGTCCTGGAACGACCGTAAGCTATCCGAGCGCGAGAGCCGCTGGCTGTCCGACCAGGTGGACGCCGAGGACGTGGACGCGATGACCTTGGTTCGCCGCGGCGTGCGCTCCGGCTTCGCGCCGCGCGGGCGCTTTTCAGCGACGGAGGAGACCGGACCGCACTGGTTTCACCGCGCGGTCAGCCGCGCCCTTCTAAAAGCCTAGCGATCGGCGGTGAAGTAGCCGCTCACGGTCGCGTACTGGTTGACCCAGACGTGCTGGTTGGCGTACTCGTTGACGAACACCGTGCCGTTGAGGCTGACCGTTCCGGCGCGCTTGCCATCTCGCGTGTACATCGTCCCATAGCCGCTCACCGACGCGGACCCGTTCACGAAGCCGGAGCCGTTCTGGCAGGAGCCGCTCAGGTGCACGAAGCCCGACACGGGCACCGTGCCGCGCAAGCCGTCGGGGCCGCTGACCTGCATCTGCGCGGAGAGATTCACCGAGCCGTTCATCCAGCCGGAGCCGTTCTGCGGGGCGCTGCACTGCAGCCAGCCCGAGCCGGAGAGGTAGCCTGTGGCCGAGACGTAGGAGGACGTCGCGGCGGCGCGCGGCGCCGAAACGACCTTGCCGGTCGCCGCGGGAACCACGACGGCGGGCGCGTCGACGGGAAGCGGGGCTCCGATCTGCGAGGCGATGAGGGCGGCGGCGGCCAAGAGGTTGTTCATGCGCCGATTCTACCCGAAAGACCCGGCCCGAGTCTAGGCCCTTAGGGCCAGCCGGCGGGAATCTTGAGCTTGCCGCGCAGATCCGCTTCCATCGCGGTCATGCAGGTCTTCACGGAGGAGGGCGCCAGGGCCGGAATCACGAAGAACTCGCGCAGGCGCGTCCAGCCCTCGCGCGCGCGCCCCAGGGCCGCGTGGTCGTAATAGGTCGAGATCGCGAGCCCGAGGTATTCCCCCGCGTGCTTCTCGAGCTCGCCCTTGAGCCGGGCCATCACCTTCTCCTTGCGGGCGATCTCCGAGGCGTAGTACTCGGGATGCTCGGCGGAGACGTCGACGAACCCGCCGTCCCGGGGAGCGTTCAAGGTGGTCTTGAAGGCGGTTCTCGAGATCGTGCCGAAATCCTCGCAGCCCATCGACAGGTAGCGTCCGAGCGGAAGGTTCCGCGCGGCGACGACCGCGTCGTCGCCGAGAAGGAGGAAGCGGCCTTCGGAGAATACCGCGACGCGCTCGAGCTTGAAGCGCTTCCAGCGCACGATATTGAGCTCGGAGGCGCCCAGCGAGGCGCGCGTTCCGCGATAGGCCAGCGCGAGCGAGCCGTCCTGGAACATGTCGACGAAGCGGCCGGCGGGCGAGGGATCGAACTCGAGGCGCTCGACCGTGGAGGGATGAGTAAAGCCCAGGTAGGCCTTGCCCTTGGCGACGACGTGGATCTCGAGGCGGTCGCCGCCGCCGGCCGCCGGCGTGTAAATCGCGGCGGTGGCGGCCAGGCCGTTCTGCTCGCCGCGGACGCGCTCCCGTGCGTGGTAGCCCTTGGCAAGCCAGGCGGCGTCGATCGGGGCGAAGGGGCTGATCTTCTCGGCCGCGGCCAAAGAGGCCGTCAGCAGAACGAGGGCCAGGATCATCCGCGCGGGCGCAGCCAGCCGCGGCGGCGCAGCTCCTCGGCGACCTGCACCGAGTTGAGGGCCGCGCCCTTGAGCAGGTTGTCGGAGACGACCCAGAGCGCGAGCTCCTTGGGCGTGGCGCCCCGGCGCAGGCGGCCGGCGTACACCGGGCCCTCTCCCCCCGCCGAGCGCGGCGTGGGATAATCCCCCTCCGGGGAGAGGACGAGGCCCGGGGTCTTTTTAAGGATGGCGCGTGCGCGGGCGAGCGTGACCGGCCGCGCCAGGGTCAGCCACGCGGCCAGAGCGTGGCCGCGGATCGACGGCACGCGCACGGCGGTCGCGGAAATCTTGAGGCCGGGCGCCGACCAGATCTTGCGCAGCTCGCAGGCCACCTTGGTCTCCTCGCCGGAGTAGCCGTCGTCGCCGAAGCGACCGACCTGGGGGATCGCGTTGTAGGCGATCGCGCGCGGGAGCACGGAGGACTTTCCCGGACCGAGGACCGGAGCGCGGCCGTCGGACTCGGCGCGCAGGCCGGAGAGCGACGAATATTGTGAGAAGAGCTCCGCCAAGGCGGCCTTGCCGGCGCCGGAGACCGCCTGATAGGAGGCCAGGCGAATTTCGCGGACGCCAACGGTCTTATGAAGGAGGGCGCCGGCGACGGCCAGGCCGGTCATCGTGCAATTGGGACCGGCGATGAGTCTGCGATCCTCACGGAGCGCCCCGCCATTCACCTCGGGAATCACCAACGGCACGGAATTATGCAATCGAAATGCCGCGCTGTCGTCGATCGTCCAGACCCCGCTCGCGGCGAGGGCCGGCGCCAGCTCGAGGGCGACCTCATCGGAGCTGACGAGGAAGACGACGTCGCAGGAGGAGAGCCTCTCGGCCGAAACGCCCGGGGCGGCGACCTTGCGTCCCTTGAAAAGCACCGAGGACCGGGCGCGCCCCGAGGAAAACGGGCGAAGCTCGCCGACGGGAAAACGGCGGCGCTCGAGCAGGGCGACGAGCTCCCGGCCGACCATGCCGGTGGCGCCGACGACGCCGACGACGAGGCCGTTAGCGCGGCGCATAGGGGATCATGTAGCCGTCGGAGACGCCGATAGCGCCCGAGATGTCCCGGGCGGCGCCCCTCAGGAACGAGCCGGGGGCGGGCGCCTTGTCGGGCGGAAGGGCGAACAGATAGGGCGGCCTGCGCAGGAGGCGCGAGACGCGCGCCCATTCGAGCTGGTCGCGGGACGCCTCGACCCAGGCCTCGCTTACGTCTTCGCCCGCGGCGGAGAAGCGCACGAGCGCGCGCTTGCCCGCGCGCGCGACGCTGAAGTCGGCGATGGACACGGCGGGCTCGTCGGGGCCGGGCGGCACGAGCTTGATGGCGATGGCGGGAGCCAAGGTATTGAGCGGCGTCTCCAGAGAGGCCCCCCGTGCGCGCGGCGGCACGCCCATGACCGAGCGGTTGAGCCACGCGCGCGTCTCCCCCCCGGGCTCGTCGAGGTCGGCGGCGGCCAAGATCGGCGCGCTCGAGGAGCGCGTGAAATAATTCGTCGGCGACCAGACGATCAGATAGTTCGGCGCGGTGAAGCTCACCTGCGCCAGCGGCACCTCGGCCCAGAACCATTCGCCGGCGCCCACGCCGTCGACGCGCGCCTGAGGATCGGCCTCGGCCGGGATGTCGTGCGTCTCGGCGAGAAAGAAGCTCTGCTCCGAGGTCCACGCGGGCGACGCGGAAATGCCCGCGTACACTTTACCCGGAATCGTCTCGCGCAGCCAGGGCTTGCCCGGGACCGGGCGGGTCTTGGCGCGGCCGAGCTTCGCGCCGATGAAGGCGCGCGAAAATTCCCCGGCCGGCGCCGGGGGCAGCTTGACGATCCAGGCGTTGTTGAAGCCGGCGTACCAGTTCGCGTCCGGGCCGCCGTCCGCGAAGCGGCCGTATTCGTGAAGGCTGGGTGCGAGGGTTACGATCGTGGGGACGATCGAGCTTGTAGACAGGCTCGGCGCCAGACCGTCCGTCGCAGCCGCAGTTAGGGCGGCCGCCAACAGTAAACTATAAATAATCATTATTTTTTAAGCACTTTTAATATTCTTTCAAAGTCTTCAAAGGAGAAAAATGATATTTGAATCGACCCCTTCGACCCGGTCTTCTTCGTACGGATGACGACCTTGGTGCCGAGGCTTTGCTGAAGAGACTCCTCGAGCGCGCGAAGGTCGGCCGATTTCGGCTCGGGCTTTTTGCCGGGAGCGGGATCTTCATCGAGGGCAGGACCGGCCTCCATCTCGCGGGCCAATGCCTCGGTTTCGCGGACGGACAGTTTGTTGGCGAGCAGCTTTTGGAAAACGGCGTGGCGGAGATTGGCGTCCGTGATCGTCAACAACGCGCGGCCATGACCTTCGCTGACCTGGCCGAACTGCAAGGCCTTTTGGATCTCATCGGAAAGATCCAAGAGCCTCAGGGTGTTGGAGATCGTCGCCTTCGATTTTCCGACCTCCTCGGCGAGCGCGGTCTGATTGATGCCGAACTCCCTCATCAGCCGCATGTAGCCGAGGGCGACCTCGATCGGGTTGAGGTCCGCGCGCTGGAGGTTCTCGATGAGGGTCAGGGCCATGCGATGCTTCTCGTCCCGCGGCTGGCGGACGACGACGTCGATCTCCTTAAGACCGGCCAGCTGCGTGGCCCGCCACCGGCGCTCGCCGGCGATCAGTTCATAGGACCGGGTCGACAGGTCGTAGGACACCACGATGGGTTGCGCCAAGCCATGCTGCTTGATCGAGGTGGCGAGCTCCGTCAAGGCCTCCGGCTCGAAGTGACGCCGGGGCTGAAGGTGGTTGGGGCGGATCTTTTCGACGGGAACCGTCGTGATCCCCCCCTCGGTTTTGACCGGGACCCCGGCCGCCGGGGTGACGGGCGCGGGTGCGGAGGGAATGAGGGCGGACAGTCCTCGGCCGAGAGCTTTGCGGGTCATGCGGGGTTCTCCGTGGTTTCCTGTGTGGGTGTTGCCTCGGCCGCCGGCGACGGTGGCGTGGACAGGCCGCGCCGGGAGAGGAACTCCCGGGCGAAGGCCATGTAGGCTTCAGCGCCCTTGGATTTGGCGTCGTACTGAAATATGCTTTGGCCGAAGCCGGGTGCTTCCGCCAGGCGGATGTTTCGGGGAATGATGGACTGAAACATCTTCGGACCGAAAAACTTGTTGACCTCGTCCTTGACCTGGTTGGAGAGGGTCATACGGGAGTCGAACATGGTCAGGACCCCCCCCTCGGTCTCGAGTTTGGGGTTCAAAGCGCCTTTCACTCTGTCCACAGCCCCTGTGAATTGCGCCAGGCCTTCCATGGAGTAGTATTCGCCCTGGATCGGAATCACGATTTTATCGGCCGCATTCAGGGCATTGACGGTCAAAAGGCCCAAGGAAGGCGGGCAATCGATGACGACGAAGGCGAAGCGGTTTTTGACCGCCGAAAGGGCCCCTTTCAGGCGGCTTTCGCGGGCCAGGGCGGAAACGAGCTCGATTTCAGCCCCCGCCAGGTCGTTGTTTGCCCCCGCCGCGGACAGTTTCGGCAGAGGAGATTGTTTAATGGTCTTTTCCAGGGGATGAAGGTCGACCAGGACATCGTACATGTTGGGATCGAAATCCAGCTTGTTGAAGCCGACCCCGGAGGTGGCGTTGCCCTGGGGGTCCATGTCGATCAGCAGGGTTTCGTGGCCTAAAACAGCCAAAGCGGAGGCGAGATTGACGGCAGTGGTGGTTTTCCCCACCCCCCCTTTTTGGTTCGCGATCGCGATTATTTCAGCCATGGTGTGTTTACTCGTGAAAACTCGTGTTTCTTACCGAAAAAATGTTTACTCGTGAAAACTCCCGTAATGTTAGCATGTGGTCATAAAGTTGTCAAGTGCATGTCATTTTGCTAATACACGCCATTTAAGACTGTTCAGTGTCGTTTGGTGTCGTTTGTTAAATATGAGGTCCGGGAAGGGGGCGGGCTGGACAGTTTTGCGCTTATATCTTACACTCAGCCCATGAATAACGCCGCGTCCGTGCTGGCCGCCATCAAGAAGGGGAAGATTCACACGGTGATCCTCGCGATGCCCGACATGCAGGGCCGCTGGATCGGAAAACGCTTCACCGCGCGGCATTTCGCCAAGACGGTGGCGGCTCACGGCACGCACGCCTGCGCCTATCTGCTCACCGTCGATATGGAGATGGATCCGGTGCCCGGCTTCGCGCTCACGAGCTGGGACAAGGGCTATCAGGATTTCGCGCTTCTGCCCGATCTCTCGACGTGGCGTCCCCTGGCCTGGCTGCCGGGGACGGCGCTCGTCATCGCCGACGTCCTGGACTCGGCTCACGAGCACCCGATCAAGGTCGCGCCGCGCCAGATCCTCAAGGATCAGGTCGCGCGCGCCGCGGCGAAGGGCTGGTCGCTCAAGATGGCGACCGAGCTCGAGTTCTATCTGCTGCGGGAGACCTACGAGTCGGCTCAAAAGAAAAATTGGACGGGGCTCGAGCACTACGGCACCTACATCGAGGACTATCACATCCTCCAGGGCACCCGCGAGGAGCCGGTGGTGGGGGAAATCCGCAACCAGATGGAGGCCTCCGGCGTTCTCGTCGAGAACTCGAAGGGCGAGTGGGGCCCCGGCCAGCACGAGATCAACCTCGAGTACTCCGACCCGGTCCAGATGGCCGACCTCCACACCGTCTACAAGCACGGCGCCAAGGAGATCGCGATGCAGAAGGGGGCGGCGCTCACCTTCATGGCCAAGTACAGCGACAAGCTCGCGGGCTCCTCCTGCCACATTCACGCGAGCCTGTGGGACAAGGCGGGCCGGCGCTCCGCGTTCTCGTCGGGGAGGAAATCCACGAAGGAATTCCGCTGGTTCCTCGGCGGGGCGATGTCGCTGGCGCGCGAGTTCTCCTTGCTCTTCGCGCCGACGATCAACTCCTATAAGAGGTACCAGGCCGCGACCTTCGCGCCGACGCGCATCGCCTGGGCGCGCGACAACCGCACCTGCGGCTTCCGCGTCGTCGGGGAGGGGGATTCCCTGCGCATCGAGAACCGGCTGCCCGGCGCCGATGCCAATCCCTATCTGGCGCTGGCCGCGACCATCGCCGCGGGGCTGTACGGCATCGAGAAGAAGATCGATCCTCCGGCGGAGCTCGCGGGGGACGCCTACAAGGCGAAGGTCGCGCCGGTGCCGAAGACGCTGGCCGAGGCGATCGGTCTCTTCGAGAAGTCGGCCGCGGCGAAGGCCGCGTTCGGCGACGAGGTCCACGCCCATTACCTGCACGCCGCCAGGGCGGAGCAGGCGGCCGCCGACCGCGCGGTCACCGACTGGGAGCGCGGCCGCTATTTCGAGAGAATTTGAAAAAGGATCCGCAGGGGCTCCCCGAGAGGGGGTTCTCGCATTTCCTGTTTCTTGGGCTAATGCCGGCGGGCGTTCATCTGTTTTTCACGGTCATCATCGCGCTCGACGTGGACAGCTCGGGAATGATGCTGATTATGTCGATCATGGCCGCCGGGGCCGTCGGGGCGATCCTTTCCAAGAAAAAATACGGGCCCATCGAATCCGCGCTCGCCGCGGCCTGGCCCAGCGTGCTCTTCGCTTGGCGGCGCTGGCATTGGACGCTCGACATGCCCTCGCCGGGCGGCGCGGCCCAGTCTCTGGTCCGGGCCCTCGGCTGGTCCGACGCGTCTGTGCCCGCGGCCGTCGCCGTCCTGCTGATTCCCGTCGGCGCCGCCGGGTGGGGATTGCGGGATTTCAACCGCTGGTACGAAAAGAAGACGGGTCGGCCATTTTTCGAGGAATCATGACGGAAGTCGTATAATGGGGAAGCCATGAACATGAAAATTTTCCGCTCGGCCTTGCTTTGCCTCGCGCTGTCGCTGCCGGCCTTCGCGGCGGAGACGACGCCATCCGGGGTGACCCCGGCCCAGCCGGGAGCCCCGGGCGACGGGGCGACTCCGGCCAGCCCCGCCCTCGAAAATCGCGGCGAGCGCGTGGAGAAGAGGGGCGAGAAGCTTCAGCGGGAAGGAGAGCGCCTGCAGAAGCGCGGCGAAAAGCGGCAGGATCAGGGCGAGCGCCTTCAGGACAAGGGCGAGGGCCTTCAGGAGAAGGCCGACCGGCTCGAGGCCGCGGGTCATGAGAAGGCCGCCGAACGAGTGGAGAAGAACGGCGAACGTCTGGAGCAGAAGGGCGAGGCGCGCGAGCGCCGGGGCGAGCGTATGGAGAAGCAGGGTGAGCGCCGGGAGAGGCGCGGCGAGCGCATGGAGCGGCGCGGCGAGCGGCGTGAGAACCGGGGCGAGCGCATGCAGCGCCGCGGCCGCCGCTGATCGACGGCGTGCCTCGCCGGTTTAAAAACGTACTGGTCATGACTCCGGCGCAGTGCGCCCAGTACAACCACACGCGCGCCCTGCGCGCGCATTGCGACAATCTCCACGAATTCAACTACGAGGAGCCGCTGAGGGCCCACGGGGTCTTCGAGCTGCGCCGCCGCCTCACCCGGCTGGTGGAGGAGAAGAAAATCGACCTTTTCTTCCTCTCGATCTACGGCGACAATTTTCTCCTGCCGCTCGAATTCCTGCTCGAGCTCAAGAAGAAGACCCGGCTCGTTCTGTGGTGCTGGGACGACGAGTCGAGCTTTGTCCATCATTCCAAGTATTACGCCCAGGCGGTCGACGCCGTGGTGACGACCGATTATTACTCGCTTGAGGGCTACCGGGCGCTGGGGGTGCCGGCCGTGCTGTGCTACGGGAACTGGTCCGTGGAGCCTCGCCCCGCCCCTAATCCGGTCCGGGACATCGACGTGTCCTTCGTCGGCCATCGAGGCAAGGCCGATCGGCCGGAATACCTGGATTTTCTGGCGGCGAACGGCATCAAGGTCCAAACCTTCGGCTTTGGGTCCCCCGGCGGCTATCTTAAATTCGATGAATTGCCGGCCCTCTACAGCCGGAGCAAGATCAACCTCAATTTCAGCCGCCTGGAGGAAGGCTCCGCGCGGCGGCTGGGGCACAAGGGGCGCACGAGCGAGGTCGCCATCCGGCGCGCCTTCTGCTTGAGCGAATTCTACCCGGCCCTTCCGCGTATCTTCGAGATCGGCGAAGAGATCGACGTCTTCACCGATAAGCAGACCTTGCTCGAGAAGGTCCGCTACTATCTGTCGCACGACGCGGAGCGGGAGACGATCGCGGAGAAGGCCTACGCGCGGGCGCTTCGGGATTATGAGGATGGGCCCTACTTCGGCCGCGTCATGGAGGAGCTGGGCGCGATCTTCTCCGGGCCCGCGCGGCCGGCGATCCTCGTCAAAAGCCCGGAGTTCAAGACTCGCCAGCTCGTCGATTTAATCCTGCACGGATGCTCCCAGCTTCGGCGCGGCCATCCGGGAGTTCTCGTCGCCTCCGTCCCGGAGCTATTCCAGTACGGCCCCGGGGCCTTCCTGCGCGCGGCCGCGAACGCGATCGTTCGCGCCCTCGAGATTCTGCGCCGAAAATTCCGCTAGGCCGGGCGGAAGACGAGGTTGTCCCAGGACTCGGGCATGGACCGGATGAAGTCCGGAAGATCGTCCGCGGCCAGGGGCGAGGTCGTGCCGTCCTCGTTTATGCGGTGCGCGGCGTAGCCGAGCTCGAGCAAGGCGCGGCAGGCGGGCAGCGAGAAGCGCTCGCCGTTCTCCCGGGCCCATACCTCCATCGCGACCACGGGGCGCGCCTTTTTCAGGGTCTCGACCCCGCCCGCGATGAGCCGCTTCTCGCCGCCCTCGATGTCGATCTTGATGACGGTGGGGGGGCGGTTCTCCTTCGCGTACTCGTCGAGCGTCGTGCAGCGCACCTCCGTCTTGAGCGCGCCGCGCGCGGGATCCAGATCGGCGACCGCGGACTCGAGGGTGTTGCACACGTCTCCGAGGGGGTGGCGGTACAGCGTCGCCGTGCCGCCGCGGTCCCAGAGCGCGGCGGGCACGATCCGGGCGATCGGACCGGGGGAGTTGCGCATAAGCTGCGCGTGAATCGCGGGCATCGGCTCGAAAGCGTGGATCTCGCCGCCGGCGCCGACGAACTCTCCGGCCAGCAAGGTGTAAAAGCCGTAGTTCGCGCCCGCGTCGTAGAAGGAATCTCCGGGGTTCAGGGTGCGGATGAAAAAACGCGCGAGCTTGTATTCTGGCCCGCCGGGGGCGCCCGCGAGGTAGAAGGTCACGAAGTCGGACTCGTCGCTGTAGGGCAGGCTCATCCGTCCGCCCCAGAAGAGGGGAAACTCGACGACGCCCGGACGCAGGCCCGCCCGCGCCGCGATCCAGCGCAGATAGCGGCCCCGGAACAGGAGGAGCTTGCGCAGCTTGCGCAGAAGTGGGTTGCCCTCGCTGACTTCGACGAGGCGGCAGCGCGCGGGGATGTTCTCCGCGAGCGCTAAAAAGCGCGAGCGGCGAGCGGCGAGGGGATCGGTCGTGTTCATGCTCTCCACTCCTTGGGCGCGGGGCCCAGGCCGAACCAGTGCGCGACGCCCGCGGCGACTCGCCGGGAGGCGCGGCCGTCGCCGTAGGGATTTCGGGCGCGGCCCATGCGGCGGCGCAGATCCGGCCGCGACAGGAGACGGGACGTCCACCGCTCGAGGTTCCTCGGATCGTGGCCGATGAGTCGGCCGGCGCCCGAGGACAGGACCTCGGGACGCTCGGTCTTTTCGCGCACGACGAGGACGGGCTTGCCGAGGCACACGGCCTCTTCCTGGACTCCGCCGGAGTCGGTGACGACGAAGGACGCGCGCTTGAGCAAGGCCAGGAATCGCGGGTAGGGCTGGGGCGGGAGCAGACGGATGCGCGGGTGCCGGAGCATCCGCTTCGCGGTTTTTAAAATCAACGGATTGGGGTGCACCGGATAGACGAACAACAGATTTTCGTGTTGTTCGACGAGCTTGAGCAGAGAGCGATAGATCGCCCTCAAGGGACGGCCGTGTATCTCGCGTCGGTGCAAGGTCAGCAGCACCTCGTTTTGGGAACGAAGGCTTGGAGCTTTTCCGCCTGCGGCGGAATTCAACGCGTCGACCACGGTATTTCCGGTCATAATGGACAGCCTTCCCGTTAACTTTTCCCGCGCCAGATTGGCGCGCGCGATGGGCGTGGGGGGGAAGACGAGCGAGGAGAGAAGGTCGATGAGAATGCGGTTATGCTCCTCGGGAAACGGATCGTTCAAATCAAAAGAACGCAATCCAGCCTCGACGTGGGCGACGGGTATGCCCCGTTCGCGGGCGCAGACCGCCGCCGCCGCCGCGGTCGTGGTGTCGCCTTGCACGATGACCATATCCGGCTTCAGGCGCGAGAGGAGCGGCCCTAGGGACGCGAGGACCCGCCGGGCGACTGCCCTCGGCGATTGGCCCGGGCGCATCAGGTCGAGGTCGTAGTCGGGCTTGAGACGGAACAGCCGCAGAGCCTGATCGGTCATCTCCCGGTGCTGCGCGGTCGTGCACACGAGGGTCCTAAGGCCTTTACGGCGGCGCAGGGCCGCGACGACCGGGGCGAGCTTGATGGCCTCGGGCCGCGTGCCCATGACCACGAGTATCTTCATTCGCGGACTTTGCGCAGGCCGCGGCTGACGAAGGTCCAGGCGATGAGCTTATAAAGGAGGCGCATGCCGACGTTCGCGTCATACTCGTCCTCGCCGGGAGACACTTCATTTAGATCGAAGCCGATGATCTTGCGTCCCGACTTCGCGACGAGGGCGATGAGATGAAGAGCCTCGGCGAACTGCAGGCCGCCGGGGACCGGCGTGCCGGTGTGGGGGCACAAGACGGGATCGAGGCCGTCGATGTCGAAGGTGATCCAGACCTGCTTCGGCAGGGCGGCGACGATCTCCTCGCAGGTCTTTGTCCAAGGCTCGCCGGCGAAGCGCCGCTTCGCGAGGTCTCGGTCGTAGAACACCTTGGCCCGCGCGCCGAGTTCCCGGGTGTAGTCGTGCTCCTGCTCGCAGAAGTCGCGGATGCCGACCTGCACGATGCGGGAGATCTTGGGGATGTCCTTCATCGCGTTGTACATGATCGAGGCGTGCGACCAGGTGAAGCCCTCGTAGGCGATGCGCGTGTCGCTGTGGGCGTCGAAGTGGAGCAGGCCGAACTCGCCGTGCTTCTCGGCGGCCGCCTTGAAGGCGCCGTAGGGCACGCTGTGGTCGCCGCCGACTATGCCCGCGATCTTGCCCGCGTCCAGCACGCTCTTGGTTTCGCGGTAGACCCAGTCGTTCATCTTGCCGCCGAGCTCGTTGGCCGTCTTCAACGCCTTCTGGGCGGGTATATTTCCCTCGATACGCCCGCCGAGCTTGATGACCTTCTGCGCCGCCGCTTTCGCGGTCTTATTCCAGGCGCGGACCTCTTTGGATTCCGCGCGCATGAAAATTCCGGGCTCGTAGGGCCGGTGCACGTCGCCGTCGAACAGATCCACCTGGCCGCTGGCCTCGAGAATCGCCGCCGGCCCCTTCGAGGTGCCGCCGCCGTAGGAGGTCGTCGCCTCCCAGGGCACTGGGATGAGGATGAGCGCGGAGTCTTTCTCCTCGTGCGGCAGGCCGAATATTCCGGTGTCTTCGCCGGGCGCGGAGTTGGGGTCGAAGTCGAGCATGAGTTGATTATATCCGATAGTTATTCACAAGCGAGGCGGCGACTGTTGTCAACAACAGTTGCGGGAGTCTTTGTGGATAACTCCGACGGTCAGAAAAACCCGTCGAGGAAGCTTTCGACGAGGAGGGGGAGGTCCTCGGAGTAGCCGCCTTCGAGCGTCGCGAAGCGCGGCAGCTTGGTCTGCGCCAGCAAGGCCCCGATGCGCTTGAAGGTGCCTTTGTCGAGCTTGAGGCCCGCGATCGGGTCGCCTTTGTAGGCGTCGAAGCCGGCGGAGACGGCGAGTATGTCCGGCTTGGCCTCGAGCAGCGCGCCGAAGGCGGGCTCGAACTCCGCGAGCCAGGCGTCTTCGTCCGTTCCCGCCTCGAGGGGGATGTTCCGGCAGTTGCCGCGCGTTTCGAAGCCCGTACCCGGGTAGAGCGGAAATTGGTGGAGCGAAAGAAACGCCGTGTTCTCGCGGCCCAGCACGAGCGACTCGGTCCCGTCGCCGTGATGCACGTCGAAGTCAACGATCGCGACCTTCAGCTCCGGCTTGGCCTTCTGTAGGCGGGCGACGGCGAGCGCCAGGTTGTTCAGGTAGCAGAAGCCGGCAACCCGGTCTTTTCCGGCGTGATGGCCGGGAGGTCGCATGAGAGAAAAGGACGGTTGCCCGGCGAGCGCGGAATCCGCCGCGGAGAGTGCGCCGGACAGGCTGATCATGGCGATCTCGTCGATGCCGCGGTGCGCGGGCGTGTCGGCGTCGGCGAAGGTCCCGTTCTTGATGGACGCGAGGTGATCTTTCCCGTGGAGGAGGGCGACGTCGGCCGGTGCCGCATTGTAGGCCGGTAATTCCGGCGCGTGTCCCGCCGATTTCAGGCGGTCGAACGTCCTCGTAACGCGAAACGGCGCCTCGGGGTGGCCTGAGGCGCCGTATTCTGCCGTCTTAAGGTCGGAAAAGACCCGACCCATTTTATTTTTAGCGGAGGGCGACGGGAATCTTCGCCTTCTCGTCGTTGAGCAGCGCGTTGAAGCGGCGCTCGCGCCGCTTCTTCCAGTTGCCCTTGTGCCAGCCGTAGCCCGCGAGGACCGGGAGCGCGATGGTGGCTTCGGAGAAGACCATCTGCTCGTCGGTGACCGCGACCTTGCCCCACGAGCACGCCTCGCGCAGGGTCGAGCCGGAGAGCGCGCCGTCGCGCTCGTCGGCCACGGTGATCTGCACCGCGTACTTGTGCATGACGGGCTCAAGCCCGATCATCTCCGCGCCGACGGTGACGTCCTGCGCGAAGTTCTTGGGCACGCCGCCGCCGATCATCAGAAGGCCCGTGTCGCCGCACGCGAGCTTGACGCGCACGAGCTCCCGGAAGTCCTTCGCCGAGTCGATCGACGCGTGGCTTTCGGGGTTGTGCCACTGGTGGTGGAGGAACCCGAAGCCGGCGGAGCAGTCGGACATGGCCGGGATGAAGATCGGAACGCCCTTCTTGTAGGCGGACAGGACGATCGAGTCCTTGACCTTCGAGCGCTTCACGAGGTACTTGCCCATTTCCTCGACGATCTCGCGCGAGGAGTAAGGCTTCGGCTTGAGGTTGCCCACGATCTCGGAGATCGTGTTGTCGCACGCGCCGAGCTCATCCTCGTCGATGAAGGTGTCGTAGATGCGATCGATGCGCGCGCCGCGCAGGGCCATGTCGTCTTCCCACTTGGAGCCCTTGTAGTGCTTGTAGCCCAGGGCTTCGAAGAAGTCCTGGTCAATGATGTTCGCGCCGGTCGACACGATCGCGTCGACCATGTTGCTTTCGACCATCTGCCAGACGATCTTTTTAAGCCCAGCGGAGAACAAGGAACCGGCCAGGCAGAGGATCACCCCGCATTCCTTGTCGGCAAGCATCTTGTCGTAGATGTTGCTCGCGCGCGCGAGGTCGCGGGCGGAGAAGGACATCTTCGAATAGGCTTCGACGAGAGGACGCATGTCATGCTTGGTGATGTCGATGTGCTCGATCTCTTCCTTAAGCAGGTCCGACTTCTTGATGTTCGCCATGTTGGGCTCGGTGATCCTCCGACGAAGAATGAACGACACGTTTATTTTATAACATTGCTCGACGACGATGAAGAAATACTTTCTGAAATATATTTTTCTTTTGGCGATCGCTGGCGCCGCCGTTCCCGCCGAAGCGCGCCGGCCCAAGAACTTCCGGAGAATGCCCAAGCGTGCGGTCGTGGAGGAGCCCGCGGTGTCGACCGCGCCGGTCATACAGAAAGTGATGGGGGGCCGCTGGACGCCCGAGGTGCGCGCCGCGCTCGACAATTTCCTCGCGGAGCGCGGCTCGCTCTCCGCGGGCTACGATCCGGCCAAGCCCCCGGTCGCGGTGCTGCCTTGGAGCGACGCGCTCGTCGCCGGCGACCCGGCAGAGCTCGTGTTTCTGAGTCTGACGTCGAGCGTCGAGTTTCAATTCGACGACTCGTGGTGGGAAATCATGCCGGTCGGCCACGGCCGTCAGCCGGCGCGCGCCGCCTACAACGAGTTCATTTCGCTGTCGAGCGCGGTGTGGTCGGCGCAGCCCGACTATCACCGCTACCGCAAGGCCGTGCTGGGAAGCTACCTCGGGCTTTGCCGCGAGGTCGGCCGCCGCGAGTGCCGACAGTATCTGATGCGCGTGTGGGCGGGCTGGAAGGAGGACGCGGCCGTCGACTACGCCCGCCAGGCGCTCCTCGTGGAGAAAGCGCGCCCCGCCGGCGTCGAGCTCGTCCATGCGGAGGCCGGGGATCCGGCCCCGCTGCGCGTGCGCCGCGGGCTGCGCTTCATTCCCGAGCTGCGGGACCTCGCCCTGAAGCTGCGGGCGGCCGGCGTGGACGTGTGGGTCGTCGACGACGTGCCCCAGCCGGTGCTGGTCGCCGCGGCGGCGGATTACGGCATCGACCCCAGCCGCGTCATCGGCGTGCGCGCCGCGCCCGACGGGGCGCGCTACGGCGCCGCGGTGCTCAAGCCCCTGCCGATACGAAGCGGCAAGGCGGAGCTCGTGAAGGCCTCCGTCGGCCGGGTTCCCGATTTTGCGCTGGGGCGCGACGGGGCCGACCTCGAGCTGCTCTCCTTCGGCAGCGGCCTGCGCGTGGTCCTCACCGGGGACAAGGAGCTCGAGGCGAAGGCCAAGGAAAAGGGGTGGCTGATCCAGCCTTCCCTCGCGCGCTGACAAATTGGTATTCTGACACTCTCGCCGAGAAGGAGACTTGCATGATCGATAAGAATTCACAGGAAGAGGTCGGGGATCTCTTCGTCACCGAGACGTCCCTCACCCTCAAGCTTCTGCCCAGCCGCAAGAGCGGCACCGTCGCGATCCGCTGGTTCGCCAAGGACGGGGTCACCAACGTGCGCATGGCGGCGAAGGACATCTCGACGCTCGTCGGAAAGCTCCGCGGCCGCGGCCGCGTGGTCCGCAACCTGACGGTCACCACCGACCGGGGGCTCGACACCGACCTCGGCAAGACGCGCCTGCGCGAAGCCGTCAAGAAGGCCGGCTTCCTCGTCATCTCATGAGCGTCGGGCGTCTGACCGGGAAGGTCGTCCTCATCACCGGGGCGGGCTCCGGCATGGGCGCGGAAGCGACGGTCCGTTTCGCCCGCGAAGGCGCGAAGGTCGTCGCCTGCGACATGAATCTGGAAGCCGCCCAAAACGCCGTGCAGAAGGCGGAGCTCGCGGGCGGCAAGGCGATCGCGGTCGCGATGAACGTCGCGAAGGAAGCCGAGGTGAAGGCCGGCGTCGCCGCCGCGATCAAAGCCTACGGCAAGCTCGACGTGCTCTACAACAACGCGGGCATCTTCCCCAACGACGACAACTCCGTGACGAACACGGAGGAGAAGGTCTGGGACACCGTTTTGGCCGTGAACGTCAAAGGCGTGTATCTCGTCTGCAAGCACGGCATCCCCGAGCTGCTGGCCAACGGCGGAGGCTCGATCATCAACGTCGCCAGCTTCGTGGCCCTGGTCGGCTGCACGGTCCCGCAGGACGCCTACACCGCGTCCAAGGGCGCGGTGCTCGCGCTCTCGAAATCTCTCGCGGTCCAATACGGCCCCAAGGGCATCCGCACCAACGCGATATGCCCGGGCCCCATCGAGACTCCGCTTCTGACGGCCTGGCTGTTCAAAGAACCGGCCGAAAAAGCCAAACGGCTGAATAGAATTCCGATGGGGCGCTTCGGAAAATCCGAAGACATCGTGAACATGGCTTTGTATCTCGCCTCCGACGAGTCGCGCTGGACCAACGGCGCGGCGATGGTCGTCGACGGCGGCATCACCTCCAACTACTTCTAGATGCCATGCTGACCAAGCTGTGGATCGACGGCGGGCCCGTCGCCGCGCTGTCGGGAAAGACCTATGACGTCCTGAACCCCGCGGACGGCTCCGTCCTGGCCAAGGTTTCCGAGGGCGGCGCGGCCGACGTCGACGCGGCCGTCGAGGCCGCGGCCAAGGCCTTCAACGGGCCATGGTCGAAACTTCATGCCCGCGAGCGCGGCAAGATTCTCCTCAAGATCGCCGGCCTCATCCGCGAGAACGCCGACGCCCTGGCTTTGCTCGAGTGCCGCACCTCGGGCAAGCCGCTCGGCGATGCGAAGGACGAGATGGGACTGGCCGCCGACACCTTCGAGTACTACGGCGGCGCCGCCAACAAACACTTCGGCGAGACGATACCTGTCGCCGGCGCGGGCCTCGACTACACCCTGCGCGAGCCGGTCGGCGTGTGCGGCCTCATCGTGCCCTGGAACTTCCCGCTCGTCATCGCCGCGTGGAAGCTCGGACCGGCCCTCGCCTGCGGCAATACCGTCGTGCTCAAGCCCTCGCCCGAGACCCCGCTCACCGCTTTGGCCTTGGCCAAGCTCGCCGCCGAGGCCGGCCTGCCCGAGGGCGTGCTCAACGTGGTCCCCGGCCCCGGCCCCGGCTGCGGCGACGCGTTGGTTCTTCATCCGCGCGTGCGCAAGATCTCTTTTACGGGCTCGACGAAGACCGGTACCGGAATCATGAAGGCGGCCGCCGACGGGATCAAGCGCGTGTCCCTCGAATTGGGGGGGAAATCCCCGAACATCGTCTTCGACGACGCGGACCTCGAGCTGTGCGTCGAAAAAACAGTGTGGTCCGTGTTTTACAACGCCGGCCAAGACTGCTGCGCGCGTTCGCGAGTTCTGGTTCATCGCAGAATTCACGACAAATTCGTCGCCAAGCTCGTCGCGCGGACTAAGAAGTTCGTCGTCGGCCACCCCGAGAAGAAGGGCACGCAGATAGGCCCCATCATCTCCGCGCAGCAGCACGCCAAGATCGCGATGTATATCGCCTCCGGCAAGGCGCAGGGCGCGAAGCTCCTCTGCGGCGGCATCCGGCCGAATAGGGTCCCCGCGAACGGCTTCTACGTCGCGCCCGCCGTCTTCGCCGGCGCCGACGCCGAGATGAAGATCGTCCGTGAGGAGATCTTCGGCCCGGTCCTCGCCGTGATCCCATTCAAGGACGAGGCCGAAGCCATCGCGCTCGCCAACGACTCCGCGTACGGCCTCTCGGCCTCCCTTTGGACGCGCGACGTCGGCCGTGTTCTGCGCGTGACGCGCGCCGTGCAAAGCGGCGTGATCTCGGTCAACACGAGCTCGAGCGTCCACCTCGAGGCCCCGTTCGGCGGCTTCAAGGGCTCGGGACTCGGCAGAGAGCTTGGGATGCGCGCCCTTGATCAGTATTCCGAGGTCAAGAACGTCTTCATCTCCAACGTCTAGCCGCGGCGCATCGTCCAGAAGGTGGGGCGCTCGGGCGAGCGCACCTCCATCAGGAACTTGAAGCCGCGGGCTTCGTAGAACGCGCGATTGGATTCGGTGAAGGTCTCGAGATACAGCGGCCGTCCGGCCTTCTTGACCGCGTCGTTGATCAAGGCCGCGCCGATGCCGCGCCCTTGAGTCGCGGGATGTACGCCGAGAAGGCGGAGATAGTCGCAGTCCTTCACGCGCAGATCCTCGACGGAGCGATGCAGCGCCAGCCCGCGCAGAAGGGCCGCGGGCTGCGCCGCGAGCCAGGCCAGGCTCGGCAGGTGCTTGATCCAGTCGGGAATGTCCGGGCTCCCGACCCCCGCCGGGATGACGGAGGACACGCCGACCAAGGCCCCCTCGTCGAAAGCGCCGCAGACGCGGCCGCCCGCGCGGGCATCGACGCGCAGCAGCGCCTCGAGCAGGGACGGCAGCCTGAAGCGGCGCAGCGCGTCGTCGGGCAGTATGTGCACGAAGCCCGGGTCCTCGCGGAACGCCGCGGCGGCGAGCGCGGCGGCTTCCGGGAACTGGCCTTCGCTCAGCTCGCGGATCACGGCCAGCGGTAGAGAGCGGCGGCGTTGGCGGTCGTGCGGCGCGCGACCTCTTCGAGCGGCACGCTCCAGACCTCGGCCAGCTTCGCCGCGATCTCGATGATCGCCGCGGGCTCGTTGCGTTTGCCGCGCGAGCTCAGCGGCGGGAGATAGGGGGAATCGGTCTCGAGCACGGTCGCGTCGGGGCCGGCCTGGCGGAACGCCTCGCGCAGCGCGTCGTTCTTTTTGTAGGTGACGGGCCCGTCGGCGCCCAGCGCGAAGCCCAGGTTCACACAGGCCTTCGCGTCCTCGGGCGTTCCGGTGAAGCAGTGGATCACGCCCCAGAAGCGCCGCTCCGAGGGCATGGCGCCGTATACCGTCTTCAGGATCGGGAGAAGGTCCGCGAAGGCGTCGCGGCAGTGCACGACGACGGGCACGCCCCAGCCCTTGGCCGCGGCGGCGACGGCCTCGAACGCTCGGCGCTGGACGTCGTGCGCGACTTCGGCCCGCGCATAGTCGAGGCCGATTTCGCCGATGGCGACGGCCTCAGGCGCGGCGTCGAGCGCGGCCCTCAGCTTGCGGAGGAAGGAGTCGTCGTAAAGATCCGCGTAATAGGGATGAAGCCCCAAGGTGCAGCGCGCCGCGGCGGGGCGGGCGCGGGCGATGGCGACGGCGCGCGCCCACTCGTCGGGGTGATCGGCGATCTCTACGACGCGGGCGATGCCGGCCGCCGCGGCGCGGGCGAATACGGCGTCGCGGTCGGCGTCGAACTGGGGGTCGCCGAGATGAGCATGAGTGTCGACGAAGGTCATCGCGCGGGGAAGCGCGCCAGGAAGGACCGGGCCTCGGGGTCCTGCTCCTCGGTGAGATAGCGGCTTCGCAGCTTGGCGGCCTCGGGAAGCGTGTCGAAGTAGTGGTCGAGGACCATCACCTTGGCGAAGGCGCGGACGGCGGGGCTCGGGTCGCGCAGCGCGGTCGTCAGCGCGGGGAGTACGTTCTTCCCATCGAGGTCGGCGAACAGGTTGAGCGCGCGGATGCGCACGAGAGGCTTGTCGCTGGCGAGCCAGGCGTCGCGGCGGGCGCGGACCGCCTCGCCCTCTTTCTTCCCGATCTCGAATAGCGCGAAGTCGGCGTTGCGGCGCACGATCTCCGCGTCGTCGTCGAGGAGCTCGCCCAGGCGCTCGATCCAGCGCGGATCCTTGAATGAGGCCGCGCGCAGGCAGGCCTCCGCGCGCAGAGAGGCGTCGTCGAGGGCGAAGCGGGCGCCCAGCCCCTCGACCGGCGCGTTCTTGAGCAGTGATTCGCGGCGCGCGTCGAGAGTCTCGCGGATGCGTCGCTCGACGGGCTCGCCGCCATCGGCGAAATCGGGGTTCTGCCGGTGGAGGGCGAGATAAAACGGCAGGGCGCTTTCGGCGTCCGCCCGGCGCTTGTCGTAGATCTGGGCCAGCTTCGAGGCGCTGTAGAGATCGTCGGGATTTCTGTCCCAGGACGCGGCGAGCCAGCGCAGCGCGCCGTTGATGTCCTTCTGCTGAAGAGCGAGGGCGCCCAGTATCTGAGCGGCGCCCGGCTGATCCGGATGCTTGGCGAGGGCTTCGGAGGCGACGGCGTGCGCGAGGCCGAAGTCGCCGCGGGCGAAGAACGCCATGCCCAGGGCCGCGAGCTTTCCGGGATGCTTGGGGTCGGCGTGATGGAGCTCCTCGAGAGCGGCGCGGGCGAGGGCCGCGGACTCCCCGCCCTGGGCGTTCTCGTCGGCCGCGGCCAGGCGAGTCAGGGCGTCGAGGGACTCGCGCCCCTCGGGGGTGTCGGGATGCTCGCGCGCGATCTCGGCGTGGACGGGGACGGTCAGGGACGCGTCGCGCGGCCCCTCGAGGCGCCGCCGCATTTCAGCCGCGGGCCCGCCCGCCCCGAGCACGACCTCCGCATGAGCCTTGCGAAATACGTCCTCGCTGAACAGCTGACGGGCGGCGTGGAGCACGTAGAAGGAATCGACCGGCCGGCCCGCCTTCCAGAGCGCGTCCGACAGGCGCAGGTGAGCGCGCACGTCGAGGAGATGGAGGCGGAATTCCCTGCGGGCGGCGGCAAGGCGCTCCGCGGCCTCGGCGCGGGCCGCGGTGCCGGCGACGGCGACGGCGCTCGTGCGCGGGGGAGCCTTGAACCAGCTCATCATGATGAGCGAGTAGGCGGCGAAGGCGACCGCGATCATGAGCAGGGCGATCACGATCAGCGTATTCGACCGGCGGGAGGACTCTTTCACCGTCTTATTATAGGAAAAGAGCCCGCCCCTCGGCCGATTCGCGCAAGGCGAATCGGCGGGGGGCGGGTTTACGGATCAACCTCTGAGGCCTACTTGGAGAAGTATTTCCAACTGCGTTCGGAATCCTTGTCGGCCTTGAGCAGGTGCTCCTCGACTTGCGTCCACGGATCGGCGTCGTCGATCGGGGCCGTCATGCGCTGCCAGGCCTTTTCGCTGTCCTCGAAGCGTTTGACCAAAGTTTCAAGGTGAGCGACCTCGTCGGGGGTCATCGCTTCGGCGGGCGCGGCCTTCAGGGTGAGGCGGCGCACGGGGGCCTTCTTGGTCTTGCGGGGGGCCGCTTTCGCGGCGGCGCGTGAAACCTTCTTTTTCATGAGTCCTCCGGGCCGAGCCGCTGAGTTAGGCTCGGGATAGGAGTGTAACGGGACTTTGCGGTTTTCGCAAGGGGAGGGGGTGATAAAAAATATCATGTAAAAAACATGCCGCCGTCATTGACCGGGCCCGCCGATGTTTCTTACCTTTGGGTCAGACCAGCCCCATGCTCGACACCTCCGAGGTCCGACCCTCCGACAAGCCCTCCGCCGAACTCCGGGAATTTTTTCATTCCCTTCACCGGGAATTCGAACCTCGCCGCCGGGTCCTGCTTGAGGCGCGGCGGCGCTCTCTGGAAAAAGCTCACGCGGGCGAGCTGCCCGGCTACCTCCCCGAGTCCGAGGCGACCGCCGGAAAATGGCGCCTGACCGTGCCCGCGTGGGCGAAGGATCAGCGCAACCAGATCACCGGCCCCGCCGACAACGCGAAGCTGCTCGTCGCGATGTGCAACACGAAAGATCCCGGGTGCATGCCCGACGGCGAGGACTCGATCACGACGGATTGGGCCAACGTGCGGGCCGCTCACCGCAACACGATCTCGGCGATCCAGGGAACCCTCGCTTTCGGCGATAAGTCGATCAAGCCGTCGAAGCAGGTCATGTTTTACCGGCCGCGAGGCCTCCACCTTGACGAAACGAATGCGGTTGGCGGCGAGACGGTCTCCGGCGCTCTCTTCGATCTCGCCGCCGTATTCTTCGGAACGGCGGAACAGCGCCGCAGGGCGGTCAAAGAGGCCGCTCTCCAAGCCAAGCTTTGCTTCTACATCCCCAAGACCGAATCTCATGAAGAAGCCGCGTGGTTCTCCGACGCGATCGCGGCGATGGAACAGGCGATCGGGGTTCCCGTCGGCACGACGAAAATCATGTTCCTGATCGAGTCTTTGCCCGCCGCGCATCAGATCGAGGAGATCCTGTTCGCGGCGAAGCGTCACGCCATCGGCCTGAACCTCGGCCGCTGGGACTACATGGCGAGCCTGCTGCACTTCAAGCTCGCCGATCCGGCCTGGATTCTTCCGGACCGGAACACCATTCCCCACGACATCCCCTTCTTCCAGAACCTGCGCAAGCGCCTGGTGGACGCCTGCCATCGGCGCGGGGCGCTCGCGATCGGCGGCATGAGCGCGCTGTTCCCCGACCGGACCGACGCCGCGATCAACGCGCGCGCGCAGGAGCGGCTCGCCGTCGACAAGAAAAACGAGGCGAACCTCGGCTTCGACGGCGCGTGGACGGGCCATCCCGACCAGCACGAGGGCGCGATATCTCAATTTCCGGCGCCGAACCAGCTCGGCGTCAAGCATGCCAAGGCGCAGCGACCCGACCTGACGCCCTCGCCCGCCGGCGTCGGCGCGGTCACGGTGGCGGGAACGCGTGACGCGATCCGCACGTGCATCGAGTACCGCTTCGGCGTCCTTTCCGGCCTTGGCGCGCGCATGATCAAGGGCTACGACAAGACCGGAGCCCTGATCGGCAATTTCATGGAGGACCTGGCGACCGACCGCATCTATCGCCTGATGCTCGCCCAGCGCATCCGCCACGGCGTGAAGACGTCCGAGGGCGTCGCCGTCACGGCCGACCTCGTCGCGGAGTGGTTCGACGCGGAGCTCAAGAAGATTTTAGACGCGAATCCGGAGTCCGCCTCGGCGGATAAATACCAAAGAGCCAGCGAATGGAGTCAGCAGATGATCAAGGAAGCCGCCGCGACGCTGCCCAAAGAGATCAAGTCTTGGAAGTATCCCAAGGCCGAGTTCGACAAGATGTACGCGCCGCACGAGAAGGTCCATCCCTCCGACAAGCTACGCGCTCTCTTGAAGGAAAAGTTCGCTAATCGCGTCAAGAATCCGTCGAAGTCCTTCCTCCACACCGCCGGCGCCTACGACGCGATGACGGCCTCCCTGCTGACCGACCTCGGCTTCGAGGCGATCTACGCCAGCGGCTGGCAGCTCGCCGTCGCGCACAACATGTACCCCGACATCGGCATCTACCCCTCGCACCAGATGGTCGAGCTCGCTCGCGAGCTCGTGCGCGGCATCGAGGGCACCCGTGACCGCCACTACTACGACGACGGCGGCAAAATTCTCAACACGCCCCCGATCTTCGCCGATATCGAGGCCGGTTTCGGCGGCCCGACCCAGACCTTCACGCTCACGCGTGAGCTGATCAGGGCGGGCGTGGGCGGCGTCCACCTCGAGGACCAGGATCCGGCGGAGCGGACCTGCGGCCACATCATCGCGCACCACGGCGTGAAGCGCGAGAAGGTTCTCGTGCCGACCAACAAGTGGATCGAGAAGCTCATCGCGGTGAAGGCGGCCGCGCAGGCGTCGGAAACGAACCTCGTCGTGATCGCGCGCACCGACGCCGTCGACGGGGCGGTTCCCGGCGGCCGCGTCGGCAGCGTCCAGCACGCGATCGACCGCGCGCTCGAGGCCGCTTCGCTCGGCGTCGACGTGATCTGGCCCGAGTTCAACAACACGAGCCTCGATGGACCGCAGGAGTTCGCCGAGGGCGTGCACAAGTACTACCCGAACCAGATGCTCGGCTTCAACCTCTCGCCGTCGCTGCATTGGGGCAAGGCGAAGAAGGACGGAAACCTGATCACCAACGAGATGCTGGGCAAGATGGGCTTCACGCTCCAGTTCTCGACCTTGCTCGCCTTCCGCACGATCGGGATGGCGCTCGAGAACTCGCTGAAGGGCTTCCACGAGCGCGGCATCGACGCGCTCGCGGACCTGCAGCTCTCCGAGATCGACCACCCGAACGGCGAGCCGCGCACCCGCATGCACCAGAAGTTCGCGGGCACCAACCGCTGGCTCACCCTCGAGAAGGTCAGCAAGGGCGCGTAAAAAGTCTAAAAGCCGGCCATCGGGGAAGGTTCCCGGTGGCCGGCTCTTTTTTTTAGTTCTCGGTGTTGGCGTCGCGCAGGGAAAGCACGATGTCGCGCCAGACGTCGTCTTCCTGGCCGCCGGAGAAAAAGTACATGTGGTCCTGGCCGAGGACGAAGGCTTCCACGCGGGGGAAGGGAGCGAGGACGGTCACGGAGACGCCGGGCAAGGTGGCCACCTGCATGTTCTTCATCGCGAACTTCTCGCCCGCGTTCTTGTATTTGCCGGCCGCCATGCGCGAGAGGTTGGCGACCCCCGTAGGGTTATTGGGGAACTGGGTCGGGAGCACCTCGAGCTTGACGATGCCGAGCTGCCCGAACAGACCTTCGTTGAGGAAGTTCGTCGGGTCGGTGCCCTTCTTGCAGAAGTAGGCGATTTGATGCCGCTTGTGCGAGTCGGCGAAGTCCGAGATGCCGACGTAATCCTTCGGCAGGCGCACGATCCAGCCGGCGTGGCCGATAAAGGCGGACTCGCCCGACGGGTTCTCGGTGTTGCCTTCCGGCGCGCCGAGCTTGGGCTTCTGAGAGAGCGCGTAGAGGCCGATCGCCAGGATGAGCGCGACGCCGACGCAGAGAAAGGCGATCGCGGCCAGGCTCGCCTTCGACTTGGGCTTGGCGGCGGTGCGGACCGTCGTCGGGGAGCGGAGCGCCGCGGCCAAGGATTCGCTGAAATCGACGTCGGAGATGCCCTCCTCGGCGAGCTGCTTGCGCAGGACCTCGACCGGGTAGCTCTTCAGGTTTTCCTTGAGGTACTCGACGACGTCGGGCCTCAGCATCTCAGGCGCGCCCCTCGGCGACGCGCAGCAGGTAGCGGCCGTACTCGTTCTTGCGCATCGGCTCGGCCAGCGCGCGAAGCCGCTTGGCGTCGATATAGCCGAGGTTGAAGGCGATCTCCTCGAGGCACGCGACCTGGAGGGCCTGGCGCTCCTCGATGACCTGGATGAAGGTCGAGGCCTGGAGCAGGGCCTCGTGCGTGCCGGTGTCGAGCCAGGCGATGCCGCGTCCCATTTTCTGCACGTGCAGCTTGCCCTTCTTCAGATAGGCCTTGTTCACGTCCGTGATCTCGAGCTCGCCGCGCGGCGAAGGCTTGAGCTTGGCGGCGACGTCGAGCACCGTGTTGTCGTAAAAATAGAGGCCGGTCACCGCGTAGTTGGATTTTGGCTTTTCCGGTTTTTCGGCGAGGCTCACCGCGCGGCCCTTCGCGTCGAACTCGACGACTCCATACCGCTCGGGATCCTTGACGTGGTAGGCGAAGACGGTGGCGCCGGAGGTCTGCTTCGCGGCGGATTTAAGGTGCTCGGGAAGGCCGTGGCCGTAGAAGATGTTGTCGCCGAGCACCAGTGCGACCCGGTCGTCGCCGACGAAGTCCGCGCCGATGAGGAAGGCCTGCGCCAGCCCGCCCGGGTTGGGCTGGACCGCGTAAGAGATGTTGATCCCCGCCCAGGAGCCGTCGCCGAGGAGGCGCACGAACGACGAGCGGTCCTCGGGCGTGGTGATGATGAGGATGTCGCGTATGCCTGCCAGCATGAGCGTCGACAGGGGGTAGTAAATCATCGGCTTGTCGTAGACCGGGACAAGCTGCTTGCTGACCGCGCGGGTCACGGGATACAGCCGGGTCCCGGAGCCTCCGGCGAGCACGATGCCTTTCAAGCGCTGACTAGCCATTCGAAGTGTCTCCCAAATGATGCCCCCGGCCGGACTTGAACCGGCGACCAATCCGTTATGAGCGGACCGCTCTAACCAACTGAGCTACAGGGGCGTAATCGTCATTTTAGCCTTTTCGGCGCAGGAACAGGGCGCCCGCGCCGAGGGCGCCGAGCGCCAAAACGCCGAGCGCCAGCGGAGCGCCCGAGCCCCCGTCCTCGGCGCCTTGCGTCCCAGGGAATGCGAGGGAGGCGGCTCTCTTCCATAATTTTCCGGCGGAGGCGACGGCCCGCGACACCGGCGTTGGGGCGGCCGAGGGCCCTTCCTGAGTCGCGCTTCTGATCGCATCCTGCTCGCCGACGCCGCCGTCGCTCAGCGCCCGCGCGGCTTCGATCGCCTTCGCGCGCGCGATGTCCGATCGCGTCTCACCCAGGCTCGGCAGGCCGCCGCCTTCGGCCGACCCGTCGAGCTCTTTTTGCAGGGCGTCCCACATGTTGTCGAGGTCCTCGGGCGCTACGAAATCTCCCTTCTTATACGATGCTTTCTCGACGTTCTTGTTGCACTCGCCCGAGAGCTTGGAGCACGAGGCGGTGTGGACGAAGTCGCGGTCGCCCTCGGTCGTTCCGACGTCCTTGTACACGGCGTCGCCCTCTTTTCTCTCTTTATAGCCGCGCTTGAGGTCGGCGTAATGGGCGGGGCTCACGGCGGCAAAGAAGTCGGGACGGCGGCCGAGCGCTGCGGGCATCGCGCCGATCTCGCGCTGAAGGCGCGCGTAATCTTCCGGAGTCGCGGGGCGTCCGTCGAGGCGCACGACGCTTTTCCCGTCGGGGCCGAGCTTGAGGCCTGCGGCGGCGAAGGCGGGGGCGTAACCGGTGCGGGCGGCGAGGGCATAGTCGGAGGGGGTCTTCGGATTTCCCGGATCGCCGCTCGCGGCGCTTCCCGCGGGAGGGGACTGCGAGCGTCCGGCCGCAGGGCTCGTTACAGCGTCGGATTTTCGGCCGCCCTCGAGTTGTTCAGAACCGGCGGATGAGCCGGGGATGTCGCCGCCGGCGTCGGCGGAGGGCAGGGAATTTTTGAGAGCGGCGGCGGCGCTTGCGGCCTTGCCGCCGGCGGCGGAGCTTCGGGCGGCGGATTCGGCCGCTTCGGCGGCGTCGAGCGCTTCGTCGCTGAGGACTTCGCCGTTCGGGCCTTTTTCGCCGCGGCGGGCGCGCCGTTCGGCGCGGCGATTTTTCCGGCGCTCCTGGCCGCTGACGACCCCGTCGCCGTCCGTGTCGGCGGGATCGAGCGCCGGGCGCGCGGCGGCGGGGTTATCTTCCGCGTGCGCCGACGGCGGCCCCGACAGGAGGAGGGCCGCCAGCAAGAACAGCATCGTCGCCTACCACTTCGGGCAGCGGGTCTGGCGGCGCGCCCGGCGCTTTTCCCCGTTGCCGAAGGGCCAGCGGATGTGGGGCAGGCGGATGCGCGGCAGGCGGATGCGCGGCAGCTCCGGGCGCTGCTTGTAATCGACGGACGCCGTGACCACGTGGGCCTCGCCGGGAATCTCCGAGCCGGGCTTGTCGTCCTTGACCTCGAACATCGCGTCGAAGGTCAGCTGGACGAACTTGTTCGGGTCGTAGAACGCGGCGATCTTGGCGGTGTCGCCCGCGGCGGCGGCGGCCTTCATGTCCGGCGGGGCCTCGCAGGAGCCGACCGCGACGAGCTTCTCATCAGTGCCGGCCGGAACCGCGAACGGGCTCGACGCGCCCGAGGTCCCGTTCTTGTTCGCCCCGTAGTAATCCAGGCTCACCTGCTCGTCCTCGTCGAGGACGAAGCCCTTGGATTTGAGGTACTCGAGGGCGTAGCGGGCGGCGGCCTCGGCGCGCAGCTTCGAGAGCTCGAGGTGGGTCATCTTCGCGGCCTTGCCGGTGTTGCGCAAGGTGCTCGCCGAGGATTCGACGTGCATCGAGACGAGGCGGCCGTCGCTCTTTTTGAGGACGTCGACGACCTTGTCGATGTTCTGCTTGAGCGTCTGCGCCTCGGCGGAGCCGTCGAGGACGGTCCATTCGTTGTCGGCGAACAGACGCCCGAAGGGCGGCGTGTCGATGTGCTTGACGTCGATGCGGCTGGCGCCCGGGACGGACACGGGCTCCTTGTCCTGCTCGGCGATGACGATGTTGCGCCGGGCCTTCTTCTTTAAATCCTCGAGCTTCGCGCCCTTGAGCGTGCGGACGTCCACGTCGATCGCCTTGCGGCGGTGGCCGTGAATCTCGGCGGCGATGAAAAGAATCACCGCCTGCTTCTCGTCCTCGGGCAGGGACTTAAAGCCCTTGTCGGCGGCGGCCAGCTTCTCCGCCTTTTTGACGTCCTTCTCATTGTAGTCCTGGGCCTGCAGCGGCAGGCATGAGGCGGCGAGCAGGGCGGCGGCGAAGAGGGGTCGGTTCATGGGCTCAGTATGCGCCCGCAAGCCGGGCGCGTCAAGCCCCCTCTCAGCCCGGCAGATAGGTCCGCAGGAACTCCGAGACGAGCGCGTCGTACTCCGCGGGCGCGGCCTCGCGGCATTTGGCGTGGACGGCGCCCGGCACGAGCCAGAACTTCTTCGGCGCCTTCGCGGCGGCAAATAGCCGGCGCACGTCCGCGGGGGGCATGAGCTCGTCGCGCTCGCCGGCGATCATGAGCAGGGGCACGCTCGCGTTCGGGAGGTAGCTCTCGGGGCTGTAGGTGTCGACGTCCCAGTGTCCGGAGCGATGCCGCACGAAAATCATCATGAGGGTGATCAGGGGAAAGAAGGGAACGCGGAACTTCATCCAGGCCCAGCGGCCGCCGACCTCGCGGAAGTCGGCGAAGGGGCTTTCGACAACGGCGGCCTTGAGCTCCGGGTGGGCGGCCAGCGCCATCGCCGCGACGGCCGCGCCCATCGAAAGGCCGAAGACGCCGAGGCTGGCGGCGCAGCGCGGCCGGCTCCGCTTGAGGTACGCGACGGCCGCGGCGAAGTCGAGCAGCTCGAGCTTGCCCATCGTGACCAGGGAGCGCTCGCTCTCGCCGTGGCCGCGGAAGTCGTAGTAAAGAAGATTGAAGCCTTCGGCTTGATTGAGGAACAAGGTGTGGGCGAGGATCTCGCCCTTGTTGTCGCCCCAGCCGTGGCAGATCAGCATCGTCTTGTCGAGACCGCGGGGCGAGGGCACGAACCAGCCGGACAGCGTGAGGCCGTCCGAGGTGGGAAAGGAGACCTTTTCGTACGGCACGCCGTGCTGCTCGGGAAAATACGTCATCGGGCTCATCGCGGGCGGGTTGATCAGGAGGCCCGCCCCCCAGTAGGAGGCGGCCAGTCCCGCGGCGACGAGCGCCGCGGCCGCGAGCACGAGAAGAGTCGTCATGCGGGCATTCTATCGTTTTGCTATGTTCGCATGAACCATGGACTTCGAGCCGAGCGAGACGATGAAGGAGGTTCGCGACTCCGCCCGGGCGTTCGCCGAGCGCCTCAAGCCGCTCGCCGGCGCCTGGGACGAGGAGGAGGCCATTCCGCCGGAGTTCCTGCGCGAGGGCGGCCGCCTCGGCTTCTTCGGGATGATGGTGGACCCGGAGTACGGCGGCCTCGGCCTCGACGCGCTCAGCTACGTCGTCGCGATGGAGGAACTCGCGCGGGCGAACGCGAGCTACCAGGGCTGCCTCAGCGTGCACAACTCGCTCGTCTGCGGCGCCGTGTCGCGCTTCGGCACGCCGGAGCAGAAGGCGAAGTACCTCCCCAAGCTCGCCTCGGGCGAGCTGATCGGCGCCTACAGCCTCTCCGAGCCCGGAGCGGGCAGCGACGCCGGCGGGATCGCCGCGACCGCCGTGCCCGCGGGAGACGGCTTCGCCATCAACGGCGCCAAGTGCTGGGTCAGCAACGGCGGCATCGCCGGGCTGTTCGTGCTGTTCGTGTCCACGAGCCCGGCGAGCGCCAGCCGCGGCATTTCCTGTTTTTTGGTCGAAGCGGGGGCGCCGGGCTTCGTCGTCGGCCGCAAGGAGCGCAAGATGGGCCTGCGCGCCTCCGACACGCGCGAGCTCGCGTTCGCGGACTGCCGCGTCCCGCGCTCGGCCCTGCTCGGCTCGCTCAACGGGGGCTTCAAGGTCGCGATGAGCCTGCTCGACGCGGGCCGCGTCGGCATCGGCGCGCAGGCGGTCGGCATCGCTCAGGCCGCTTTTGAAGAGGCCGTCTCCTACGCCAAGGCGCGCAAGCAGTTCGGACGCTCGATCTCCGAGTTCCAGCTGGTGCAGGCGAAGATCGCGGACATGTCCGTCGGCATTGACGCGGCGCGCCTGCTGGTTTTAAAGGCGGCGTCGAAGCTCGCCAAAGGCGAGAGGTGTTCGCGCGAGGCGTCGACCGCCAAGCTTTTCGCGACCCAGACGGCCAACCGCGTCGCCTACGATGCCGTCCAGATCCACGGCGGCAACGGCTTCGTGCGCGAGTTCCCCGTCGAGCGCTTCTACCGCGACGCGCGCGCCGGCGAGATCTACGAGGGCACCTCCGAGATCCAGCGCCTGATCATCGCGCGCGAGGCCCTGCGCATGAGGACCTCGTGACGGCCGAGGCGCTCCCCGGCCGTCCGCTCGGCGGCGTGCGCGGCCCGTTCACGGGCTTCGAGAAAATACGAGTGCTCGACTTCACCAAGCTCCTGCCCGGGCCTTATGCCGCCCAGATGCTGGCCGACCTCGGCTGCCGGGTGGCGAAGATCGAGCTGCCGCATTTCGCCGACGACGCGCGCGTCATGCCGCCGCTGATCGACGGCGTCGGCTCGGTGTTCTGGATGGTCAACCAAGGCAAGGAGCAGCTCGCCATCGACTTCCGCGAACCGGCCGGCCTCGAGCGCGTGCGCGCGCTCGCCGCCGAGGCCGACGTCCTGATCGAGGGCTTCCGGCCCGGCCTCATGGACCGCTGCGGCCTCGGGGCAACGGAGCTTATGAAGCTCAACCCCAAGCTCATCTACTGCTCCTTGACCGGCTATCCGGCCGAGGGCGCGTGGAAGCGCAAAGCGGGCCATGACCTCAATTTCCAGGCCGTCAGCGGCCTGCTCGGGCTCAGCGCGCGTCCCGCCGTCCCCATGACCCAGGTCGCCGACCTCGCGGGCAGCCTCGCGGCGGTCGCCTCCGTGCTCGCCGCTCTCATCGAGCGCGGGACCACCGGCCGCGGCCGACGCGTCGAAGCCTCGATGGCCGAAGCGGCGCACTCCCTTCTGCCGGTGCCGCTGGCCGAGCAGCGCGCCGAAGGCCGCGACCCCGAGGGCCCGCGCTGGTGGAACGGCGCTCATCCCTTTTATAGGCTGTATGAGACGGCCGACGGACGCTGGCTCGCCGTCGCCGCGCTCGAGAAGCCGTTCGCGCTCTCGCTGCTCGATACTTTGGGCCTGGGCGAGCTTAAAGCGCTCGCCAACGATCCGTTGGCCCATGCCGACGAGCTCGCCGGGGCCTTGGAGACCGCGCTGCGCGGCGCAACCGCGGCGGAGTGGGAAGAAAGGTTGAAAGATAAAGATGTCTGCGTCACCACCGTGCTCGGCCTCGGCGAGGCGCGCGCCTTCATGGCCCGCCTGCGCGAGCCCGTCGCGGATGCTCGAACAAGGAGATCGATATGAGGCTTAAGGATAAGGTCGCCATCATCACGGGCTCGGCCCAGGGTATAGGCCTCGCGACGGCCGAGCTCTTCGTCGCCGAGGGCGCGAAGGTCGCCATCGTCGACGTCGACGCGGCCAAGGCCGAGGCGGCGGCGCGCGCGCTCGGCGAGGGCAACGCGTTCGGACTGTCCTGCAATGTGACCAAGTTCGACGAGTGCGAGGCCGTCGTCAAGACCGTGATCGAGAAGTGGGGCAAGGTCGACATCCTGGTCAACAACGCCGGCATCACCAAGGACAACCTCATCATGAGGATTTCCGAGGCGGACTGGGATCTCGTCCTCGACGTGAATCTCAAAGGCATCTTCAATTTCACGAAGGCCGCGATCCGTCCGATGATGAAGGCCCGCTACGGCAGGATCGTTAACCTGAGCTCCGTCGTCGGCCTGGAGGGCGCCGCGGGGCAGACCAATTATGCCGCTTCGAAGGGCGGCGTGGTCGCGCTGACGAAATCCATCGCCCGCGAATTCGCCTCGCGCAGCATCACCGCCAACGCCGTGGCACCCGGCTTCATCCGCACGCGTCTGACGGACGCGATCCCGGAGGACGCCAAGCAGAAGCTGCTCGAGCGCATCCTTCTGGGCCGGGTGGGCGAGCCCGTCGAGATCGCGCGCGCGGTTCTCTTCCTCTCCTCGGACGAGGCGTCCTACATCACCGGCCACGTCCTCAGCGTCAACGGCGGAGTGTACATGTAGCATGGAATACGACCTGCGCCCAGGGCGGCGCCATGGCCGTTGAGCGAGGCTGAATTCTCGATTCACTGGTGACAATCCCTCTTCCCGGGAAGAGTGATTATCATTAGTACGGGCGGATAAAAACAGCCCGCCCTTGACGCGTTCGCTCCTCGCCGTTAAGCTTAAGGTCCAGGAACCCCATGTCCAAACTCGATCAAGCCGGCGACGCGATGAACTGGATGTTCCCGACGCTCCCGTACACCATCCGCATCTCCTACAAAGGAGCGAGCCGGGCGGTCGGCTCGGGGCCGGAGAAGGTCGAGATGGCGTGCAAGACCGAGGCCGCCGTCGCCGCTCTCGCGAACTCGGACCTCTCCGAGTTCCTCGACCACTACGCGCTGGGCGACGCGGACCTCAACGGCGACATGTACTCCTTCGTCGGGGCGCGCAACTTCGTGCGCCAGGACAAGCTGTGGCGCATCAAGCTCAAGTATCAGCTGCGCTATCTCACGACCGCGCTGTTTCCCTCGGACATCCGGCGCAAGCTGCGGGCGGTGAGCTCCCACTACGACCTGCCCAACGAGTTCATTCTTTCCTATCTCGACAAGCGCACCAAGGCTTACTCCTGCGCGATGTGGAAGGACCCGCTCAAGGTCGGAAACCTGGACGACCAGGAGCTGGGCGACGCGCAGTACGACAAGTTCGACCAGGCCCTGACCGCCCTGCAGATTCAGCCCGACGACAAGTTCATCGACATCGGCACCGGCTACGGCTTCGCCCCGCACCTGGCCGAGACGAAGTTCGGCTGCAAGAACACGCTCGGCATCACGCTGTCTCAGAACCAGGTCGACGACGGCTTCTCGAAGAACCTGAAGCTGCGCCACTACCTCGAGGTGCCCGCCGACGGCAGCTTCGACAAGCTCTACACCTGCGGCATGATCAGCCATCTCGACCGCTCCGAGATCGAGCGCTACTACACGCACTGCTACGGCCTGCTCAAATCCGGCGGCAAGGCGTGGTTCCACGCGATCATTCCGCCGGCCAACAACGCGGGGCTGACGAACTACACGACGATCTCGGGAACCTTCTCGCAGAAGTACGTGTTCCCCGATCACTTCCAGTTCCCGCTCCACGTGCACCTGAAGATCATCGAGAAGCTGGGCTTTCGCGTGAAGAACATCAATTTCCGCTACGGCCATTACGCGAAAACCCTGCGTCACTGGTACAAGCTCTACGTCGATAATCTGCCGCGGACCCGGCACATGATCACGCCCACGATCGAGCGCGCCTGGCACCTGTACCTGACCTACGCCTCGACGGTCGACGGCCCGCAGTCGGTGCTCAAGCAGATACTCTGCGAGAAGCCCTGAGATGCAGCCGATCTTGTGCCGTCTGTCCGACGGCACGGCGATCACGACGTATTCCGTCTTCACCGCGCTCGGCTACCTGAGCGGCATCGTCTGGCTGCGCACCCAGGTCAAGAATCTTCAGGCCACGCCGCGGCTGTTCTACGCGCTCGTGGCGACCTTGCTCGTCGCGGCGCTGTCGGGCGGGAAGATCGGCTACTTCCTCGTCGAGTGGCGGGAGTTCACCGCCGATCCGATGGCGATGCTGCGCGAGTGGAGCACGGGCTGGGTATTCTGGTCGGGCTTCCTGCTCGCCTGTCTCGCCGGCGTCTTCTTCCAGACCTGGCACAACAAGACTCACCGGCCGCGCCTCTACCTGCCGGTCGCCGACTACTTCGGGACCGCGCTCGCGATGGGGCACGTGCTCGGGCGAATCGGCTGCTGGGCCGAGGGCTGCTGCCACGGCGCCCCCACGGGGCTGCCCTGGGGCACGGCGTATCTCGAGGCCGGCACGAGCATCCCGCCCCGTCTGCTCGGCGTGCTCCTGCATCCGACCCAGCTGTACGAGGCGTTCGGGGAGGCCGTCGCCGCGGCGGTCCTCATCGGCTGGGTGCTGCCGAAAATTCGCGAGGGCAAGCTGCGCTACGGCTCGGCGTTTCTCGGCTACATTCTTTACTACTCGATTTTGAGGTTCCTGCTCGAGTTCCTGCGCGGCGACGACCGCGGCGTCTTCCTGTCCTCGGCGCTGTCGCCGTCGCAGTGGGTCTCGCTCGCGGCGGGACTAGCGGCCGCGTGGGCTTTGAAGACGCGCGGCGTCGTCGAGCGCGAGCCCGATAAGCGCAGCATTTACGCCGATGGGCGCCCCTAGGGAGTTGGCGCGCAGCGCCTCTTCCCCGGCGCGGCGCTCGACGGGGTCGAGGCTCTTGGCCGTCAGCGTCCAGGCGTCGCCGACGCTTCCGGTGACGCCGCCCGTGATCCCCGTCCACAGCGTTTTAAACGGCAGCGAGATCGTGTCGCCCGTGTCGGCGTGGCGGTCGGTGAGGTCCCAGAGGCCGGCGGCCACGCGCCACTCGTTGGTCGCGCCGCGGCAGACGTCGGCGGGGACGTTCTCGAGGCGAATCGGCGCGCGGCGGGGGACGAGGAACTCGAACTTGGCGTCGGGATCGTCGGGCGAAAGGCGCACGGCGCCGGCGAAGTAGGTCGCCCAGCCCTCGGACCAGGCGAGCCCCGCGGAGTAGCACTCGTCGATCTTGTGCGCGCCGCCCGCGGCGCGCGCGTCCATGGCGCCGTCCATCACCGCGTGGCCGAGCTCGTGGAGGACGACGTCCCAGGCCAGGGCGTCGGTCAGGTGCAGGCTCCAGGAGCCGGGATTGAAGTAGTCGCCGTCGGAGGGCCAGGTGACGGACAGCGATTTCTTCCACCAGTCCGTGGTCGCCTCGCGCGCGAGAAAGCCGAGCGCGTCGAGGTAGGTGAGGTGGAGCACGCCGAGCTTCGCGTTCTCCGAGCCGGGCGCGGGCGTCAGCGGTCCCGCGTCCGTGCCCTCGGCGAACGGCCCGGCTTCCCAGAGGTAGGACTTGCCGCGGCTGGAGCGGAACGCCCAACGCGCGTTGTCGAGGCTGACCGAAATTTTATTCGAAGCACCCGCTCCGGCGAGGACGAAGCCGCCGTCGTCGCCGACCGTCGTCCAGGCGGCGGCACCCGCCAGCCGGACCTTGGCCAGGCGCGCGGGCTTGAGCGCCCCGCTCCGGTCGGCGAGCAGGATTCGTCCCGCGATCGATCCGGGCGCCGCGGAGGCGGGGGAGGCGGACGCGCTTAAGGGGAATACGAGGGCTTCGGCGTCCTGGCGCCCTTCGTTCGGCAGCGCCGCCGCGGACATGGCCGACAGCTCAGGCCGGGAAAAATCCGAGTCGTCGATGCGCTCGCGAGCGGCCGCCCCGGTGGCCAGGGCTATAATAACCGCGGCGAGCGCCGCTCTCAACTTTTGCCCGCCTTGAGGCCGATGCTCTCGAGGAACGCGTCCTCGTTGGGCTCGCGGCCGAGAAAGGCCTTGAGCGACTCCATCTCGTCGCGCGAGGAGCCCTTCTCGAGGATTTCAGTGCGGTAGCGTTTTCCCAAGACCGGGCTGAGCACGCCCTCGGCCTTGAAGCGGGAGAACATGTCCTCGGCGTAGACCTTGGACCACATGTAGCCGTAGTAGCCGGAGTCGTAGCCCATCAGGTGGCCGAAGCTCGCTTCGGGGTGGGTGCCCGGCGACGTCGGGATCATCGAGATGTCCTTGGCCAGGGCGGCGTAGGCCCTGGTCGTGTCGGACGGCGGGTTGCCGTGGTAGGCCTGGTCGACCGACCCGAACAGGAGCTGGCGCAGGTTGACGAGGCCGGAGTTCACGTTCTTGGCCGCGAGCATCTTGCCCAGCAGTTCGTCGGGGAGCTTCTTCGTGCGGTCGAGGTAGTGGCCCGACAGCACGCTCAATACGTCCTTCTCCCAGACCCAGTTCTCGAGCATCTGCGACGGGGCCTCGACGAAGTCGCGCGCGGTCGCCGAGCCGGAGAAGCGGCCGTAGCGGGCCTTGGTCAGGGTCTGGTGCATGATGTGCCCGAACTCGTGGAAGAAGGTCTCAACCTCGTCGTGCGTGAGCAAGGACGGGCGGTCCTTGGTCGACTTGTTGAAGTTGGCGACCATCGCGGACACCGGCTTCTGGTAGCTTCCGCCGGGCAGGACGCGGCCGGTGATGAGCGAGAAGGCGGCCGCGTGCTTGTACTTCCCGTCGCGTGGGAACAGGTCCATGTAGAAGTGCGCGATCGGCTCGCCGCCCGCGGCGTCGGTGATCTCGTAGAGCTTCACGTCGGGGTGCCAGGTGGCGGCGTCCTCGATCCGGCGGAACTTCAGGCCGAGGAGCTTCTGGTAGACGGCGAGCATCTGCTCGGTGACGTGGTCGGCGGGGAAGTATTCCTTGATCTTCTGGTTGTCGACCGAGTACTTCGCCTTCTTGAGCTGGTTGTCGTAGAAGCGCCAGTCCCAGGCGTTGAAGCGGCCGTCGGAGGCGTCGCCTTCGAAGACGAACTTGAGGCTCTTGAGGGTCTTGAGCTCGTCGGAGCCGAGCACCTTGAGCTTCTTGCGCAGGCGGGAGATGAAGACCGCCACGGTCTTCGGGTCCTTGGCCATGCGGTCCTCGAGGATGAAGTGCGCGTGCGTCGGATAGCCGAGCAGGCGCGCGGCCTTCTGGCGCTGAGCCAAGACCTCCTTGAGCAGCGGCAGGTTCTGGATCGCCGCGCGGTCGTTGAACTTGCCTTCCATCACGCGGCGCGCGGCCGGGTTGGTGGAATTTTCCATGAACGGGAAATAGTCGGGGTAGTCGAGGCCGACCTTGAACTTGCCGTCGACCTTCTCCAGGCGCGCGACGAAGTCCTCGGGCAGGCCGTCGAGCTCGCTCTCCGCGAATAGGGCGAAATCCTTGTACTCGTTGATGTTCTTGCCGAAGGTCGCCTCGAGCTCGACGAGCTTCTTGCGCAGGTCGAGGACCTTCTGGCGCTCCTCTTTGGGCAATTCGAGGCCGGAACGCTTGAAGTCGAGCAGCTCCTTGTCGACGAGGCGCTTGGACTCGCCGGTCAGGGCCTCGCCCTTCGCCTGATATTCCTTGAGCGCGCGGTACAGGTCCTCGCGGGAGTACATGTCGACGGAGAACTGGCCGAGCAAAGTCTCGCAGACGTTGCCCGCTTCGCGCGTGCCGGAGGAAACCGAGACGTATTTGAGGAAGGTGTCCGAGGCGGTCTGGTCGGAGAGGTCGGCGCCGATCTGGTCGAGCGCCCAGGGCGTGTTGTCGAAGGTGCGCAGGCCCGCGGGCATGCGCGCGACCGCCTCGAGCGCGGCCTCGGCCCGCTTCTTGGCCGAGCGGCAGTCGTCGAGCAGCTCCGCCGGGGTCGGCTCATAGCGCAAGGTGGACGCGGGCGCGAACGGCGCCGCAGACGCGACGGACGACAGGAGGACGAGCAAAAGGAGTGGTTTCATGAGTTCATGATACAAAACGCCCGGCGCCGGCGCTTAGTCGCGGATGATCAGTTCGCCGGAGGAGGTGCGGGTCAGGGTGAGCTTGATGCCGTCGAGGTCGACGGCGGCGCTCGTGTCGAGGGGAAGCTTGGACTCCGCGAGAGGCCAGGCCTTCGAGGACAGGCCGTCCTCCTTGGTGAACAGGAAGCTGTTCGTGGCGGCGAAGCCGGAGCCGTCGGGCAGGACGTCGGAGTCGTAGGACAGGAGGAGCTCCTGGCCTTTGGCCTTGAAGACGAAGGACTTGGCCTTGATCGCGTCGAGCAGGGCGCCGGTCTTCATCTCGTGCGCCGGGCCCGTCGTGCCCTGGACGGGGGTCATTTTCAGCGTGCTGCCGCGCACGGGGCTGAAGATGTTGACGACGACCTTGAAGTTGTAGACGGTCTTCGCGTCGATGCGCGCGTTGATGCCTTCGCCGCGCAGGCGGTTCATGTCGCCGATCGGGGCCAAGGTCGTCGTCTTCGCGTCGGAGAAGGCGAAGTACTTGTTGGCGAAGGAGGCGTCGGAGACGATGCCGAGGTCGAGGGGGCGGGCTCCGAATTGGCGGGTCACGACGTGGCGGTTGGCCGATTTCAGCGCCGACAGCACGACCTTGCCGACGACCGCGCTCGCGCGCGACGGCGTCATCGGCTGGGGGTTCAGGGGCTTCTGCAGGACGGGCTCGAGCGGCTCCTGAAGATCGGGATGGATGGCCCCGGGCAAGGCCTGGATGAGCGCCGCGTCGGCCGAGAAGCGCAGGGCCTCGAGCGACTGAGCCGAGGCCGGGGACGCCAGGACGGCCGCGAGAATAACGGGGATCATTTTCATTTGGTCGCTTCTCCTTGAGTCTTGGACGCCGGGGCCGTCGCGAACGCGCCGCCGCCTTTCACGGCCCGCAGCGGGTTGTCGGCCAGGTCGATCAGGTAGAGCGCCGGCCGGATGTTGGCTTGGAAGACGCGCTGGATGACGCCCGCGCCGGGGTAGAAGCCGCCGTCCCACATGGACTTCGGCGTCAGCTCGAAGGTGAAGGCGAAGATGCCCTTTTCGCCCCAGGCCCAGTCGCAGGTGTCGCCGGTGGCGATGTAGAGGTCGCTCGATTGCTGGGGCGTGTAGCCCGTCATCGTCGACATCTCGCCGGCCATCGCCTTGAACGCGGCCAGGGCCTTCTTGTCGGGGAGCTCGTCATTCGAGCCGCCCCACGGGTAGAGGATCAGCTCGGAGAAGGTGTGGTAGGAGAGCAGGACCTTGAGGTTCGGGCGCGCGTTGACGAAGTCGCGCACGGCCGTGCTCTCGGGCTCGGAGAACGCGGCGGGCCCGCGGTAGGTGTCGTCGCTCGGGTTCGGGGAGGCTCCGGCGCCGCCCCAGCCCCAGGCGTAGTTGCGGTTGAGGTCGACGCCCGTCGAGCCGTCGCGGTTCTTGGCCATGTTCTTGCGGTGCATGTGGTACTTGCCGCCCTCGATGTCGTACTCGACGCCGTCGGGGTTGACCATGGGAACGAAGTAGATGTCGCGCGTCTCGAGCAGGCGCTTGATCTCGGCGTCGCCCTGGTTGTCGATGAGGTGCTTGGCGAGCAGCAGCGGCACCTCGGTGGAGAGGTGCTCTCGGGCGTGGTGCGTGCCCAGGAACACGATGCCGGGCTTATTGCTCGGCTGCTTGCCGGTGGCCCCCTTGTTCAGGCGCACGGCCCACAGGTCCTTGCCCTGAGTGGACTTGCCCAGCGAGAAGACCGAGGCCACCTCGGGCGCGCGCGCCGCGAGCGACCGCATGGCCGTCTCGAGCTCCTTATAGTTGTGAAAGGACGAGTCCTTGGCGGGGAAGTCGAGGGCGCCGAAGCGCTGGCGCAAGGTGACCGCAGAACGGATCTTGAGACCCGCGGTCTTGGCCCGCTCTATCGCCTCCGGGGTGGCGAAGCCGGCGGCCGCGTCGGGGCGGACCTCCTCGATGCTGATGCCGGCGTCGACCGCGGCCTGGCGCTGGGCCTTGCCCGGCGCCTCGATGACGACCCAGGCCCGGCTGTCCGCCTCGTCGATGGCCGACGCGGGAGCCTTCGCGCTCACGGTGGGCACGGCTCCGCCCGATTTTCCGTCGAAGGGATCGTTGAGGGCGGCGGCGTTGACGGCGCACAGCACGAGCACGGCGGCGAGGGTTTTCAAGGGGCCTCCGAACGGGACAGTCCCCATTATAAGCGCGGGCCGGAAACCGAGTCAAGCGAAAAAAGGACTAAAGGCCTATTTTGTTTTAGGCCCTTCGGTCCGCCTGGTTTTCTCCCAACGGATGGCCCGCTCGTCCTTGGGTGTGGAGACGAGTAGGAAGGGCGCGGTCGCCCCTTCCACGACGGCCTCGCCTTCGCCGGGGCCTTCCTCGTACCAGCGCACGAGGTAGCGTTCCTTCTCGACGGCGATGCCGATGAGGCGCGCGCGGTAGCCGGACGTCGGCCGCGCCCCCAGGAAGACCGCGGCGATTCGGGTCTTGGCGAAGTCGACCGCGGGCGGCGTCTCGCGCGACACGCGGCCCCACAGCTCGGCCCAGACCGCGGCGTCCTCCACGACGCGCTCGCCGGGCTCGACCGCCCCGCCGTACGCCCCGCTCCAGACCCCGGGGCCGTCCTCGACGGCGCCGAGCATCCCGCCCGACTCACGGCCCTTGATGATGGCGGCCGTCGAGCCGGGCAGGACCACGCTCTTGTCGCGCGCGGAGTCGATGCCGCGGCGCAGGCGGGAGAACTCCTGGCCCATCTCCTTGAGCTGCTCGACGCGCTCCTGCTTCTCGACCTCGGAGAGGCGCGGCGGGGCGGCCCGGGCGTCACGGTCGGGGTCGCCTTCCTCGACGTGCTTGCTGATGTGCTGGATGCCGAGCTCGGTGGTCTCCCGGCTCAGGTTGGCGGCCTGCATCTCGTTGGTGTAGCCGGTGGCGGCCGCGTCGAGCGGGGTCGCGATCAAAGAGGAGGACGGCGCGGGCGGGGCGAGCTCGGGCGTCTCGGGCGGGGCCGGCTCGGGCGCGCGCTTGCACGCGGCGACGAGCAGCAGCGCCGCGGCCAGCCAGGCGTAAGATTTAAGGCTTGGGGCTGCCAAATTTCAGCTTGAGGCGGCGGGCCACGAAGGGCGGGACGAACTGCTCGGTGCCGGCACCCAAGCGCGCGACCTCGCGGACCATCGAGGCGGAGAGATAGGTGTACTGGTCGTCGGGCATCAGGAAGACGGTCTCGACATCCTTGCTCAGGCGGCGGTTGAACGACGCGAGCTGGAACTCATAGTCCATGTCGGAGACGACGCGCAGGCCGCGGATGAGCACGCGCGCCTTCTTCTTCTTGAGATAGTCGACGAGCAGGCCGCCGATCGTGTCGCAGTCCACGTTGGGCAGATTACGAATGGACTCCTCGACCATCTCGATGCGCTCGGAGACGGAGAAGACGTTCTTTTTCGAGGAGTTGTTCGAGACGGCGACGATCACGTGCTCGAACAGCTTGGCGGCCCGCTGGATGATGTCGAGATGGCCCTTGGTGAGGGGGTCGAAGCTGCCGGGGTAGACCGCGATTCGGCTCATGTCGCCAGTATAACGGGGCGCGGACGCCCTGTCAACGCGCGATATCCAAGCTTTATCGCCGTCCCCAGATGGCGGCTCCTGTCACCGTGTTTGAGAATCTTGAATTAATATTCGCGTGGCAGAGCATGGGGGTAATGGTCGTGGCTGCTTGGCGGTCCTGGCTGTCGTGGTGGGAGCCGTCACCGGGCTCATGGCGTGGTCGTTGCCCCTTAACATAGCGCGGCGAGCGGCCCGGGAATCCCGAGCTACTTCGATTTTAGCCCCAAAATGAACGAATTTCCAGCATATCTTGGTGTCGGTCGCCCTAGGGGGGTTATTTCGGCGCCGATTCGCTGTATTAGTAGAGGACCCACGGTGAAAAATTCCCGTCTCGTATATATGAAGGGTAGACGCGTGGGCACGCCGGAGACCCTGCCGGTAGTAAGAATCCAGGGTAATAGAGGGCGGTATAGGATCGCCTTCAAGACGTGGGGCCCACGGGGCCCCCTAGACGTAATGAAGTATGGGAGAAAAAAATGGCTTATATCTGTTCGTCTAAATCATGTGATGAGGTTGGCGGGAAGTTGATCGCGGAGGGCAGGGCGAGTACCTGCCTCAAGTGCGAGAACGGGAAGCCGATGCACGAGTCGTGCTGCCGGAAGCACAACGAAAATCGGCACGGCGGTAAGGGGCGGTGCTCGCCGCTGAAGGAAGTTGAGTTCCTGGGGGCGATCACGTTCCGCTAGTCTGGAACCGCACTAAGGCGACGGGTGGGACGGGCTGGCGCGTTGTTGGTCCCGTTCCACCCGCGCTGGGGCCAGAGGGCTTGGGTTGACGTTGCGGGATGCCCGTCGACGCCGTGCTTACTGAAAGCGGAAGAGGCGATCAACCCCGTCGCGCCACCAAGGGGCCTGGCGTGACTAGACGCTACCCTGCGTCGCGCCCGGGGCATCTAAGCGCTGCGAGTCCTGCCACGCGCGATAGGCCGCGATCTGCTCGGCCGCGAACGCGGACAGGGCTTGGCGATCCTCTCCCGGATGGAGCGCCACTTGGCCGTCAAGGAGCCATTCCCACATCCGATGCTGGGGATGCGGCGTGCCAGACCAATATGAGCGCGTTAGATCTCCCGGTGGATTGACGGTCGCAAGGTGTTCGTCGCGGAAGAGCGGGTCGCTGCGGAACGATCGCAGGCAGTGTGTTAGGACGACGCGCACAATGCGCCGATGCTGAAACATCTGTGCGAGACCGTGCCGCCCCTCATCGTTGTCCTCGGCCAGGAACAGGCAACTCAACCTACTGGGAGCGTCCGGGGCCAATTCCCTTCTCACGCCCTCGAAGGCCAGCTCGGTGTCGCTGAGCGCAAGTACCCTTGCGCGCTGAGGCTCGTCATGCCACTGAGTGCGATATGGCGGGACGCCCATTCCTGTGCGCCCGCCGCGCCGGAGGATCCCGGCGGTGAACAGGCAGGTCACGGCCCAGGGAGAGAGCGTGCCTCGCGGTAGCCCGGTCCTCAACGTCTCGATCGGGGCCGTCCGCGCGTCGAAACCCTCGGGGTCTGGCGGGCCAAACACCGCCGAGGTCAGGCTGCCGATGAGGCCGAGATTGTGGACGGCCATGGGATCGCCTGGGTCGATCGCGTGGAGAAAGGCAGTTCCGATCAGAGGTGCCCCCATAGCTCAGCCTACCAAATCGACTGCTGTCACCGCCGCCTCGGCGCGCGGCCTGCCGATGGGCCTGGGACTGCGCAATGAAAAATGGAGCCTCGACTACGCCATCCTTCCCTCGGGCGAGCTCGGGCGCTCGCACCGCTTCAGCTTCGGCGCTCGCTTCTAACGGACGCGACGCAACGCCGCGACGGCCTTCTCGAGGCGCGCGAGCAACGCGGCGGGGTCGGGGCGGCCTTCCTTCGGCGAAAAGCGCGGGTCGCTCATGGCGCCCGCGATCACGGCTTCGAGCGCGGGGACCGCCTCGACGCGCTTGAAGGCGACGAGGGACTCGGCGGCCTCGGCCAGGACCTCGGCGTCGGGATGGCGGGTCAGGCGCAGCAGGGCCTCGCCTCCTTCCGGGCCGAGGGCCGTCGCGAGGCGGATGAGGGGCAGCATCGTGTCCAGACGCTCGCTTTCGGAGCGCAGGGCCGACACGACGACGGGCAGGGCCTCGGGCGCCAGCCACGCCGCGAGCTCCGCGCGGCGGACGTCGAGGGCCTTGATCGCGGCGGCGCGCGGCGCGCCCAGCGGCGGGAAGTAGGAGACGAGCGCCAGGAGGGCCTTGCCGGACTCGACGCCGCGGGAGCGGCCGAGGGCGGCGAGCGCGGCGCTTGCGACCGGAGCGTCCTTCTCGCCCGGACGCGGGCCGAAGGAGCGCGCGACGCGCACCAGCGGCGCCGGGTCCGGGCAGCCGAAGCGCGGCAGCGGGATGAGGACCTCGACTAAGACCTCGCGAGGCAGATTTTCCTGGGACACGGCCGCGCACAGCGCGCGGCCGACCGCGGCGTCGGGCGCGCCCTGGCCGGGGAGGCTTTGCGCCGCGAGCGAGCGCACGTAGGGCTCCTGCTCGGGATTGAGCAGGATGTCCTCGAGCGGCGGGAAGGCGACGGGGTCGCGGATCAGCGCCAGAAACGACGTCGCGAACAGGCGCACCTTCGCGGGGCGCTTGAGATCCTGGGCGGCGGCCCCGAGGGCGGGGGCCGTCTTCCAGCCGAACGGCTTGAGCTCCGAGTAGAGCCCCTCGGCTTTTTGGTCGAGGTCGCGAATCTCGCGGGCGTCCTTGCCTTTTTGAGCGGCGACGAGCTTCTCGGCGCGGGCCATGACCTTCTTGACGGCGGCTTGCGGCGTTTCGGCGTGGAGCGGGAGGGCGAGGGCCAGGAACAGCGTCAGCGTCATGACGCCGCGGCGGCTTCGTTCTCGTTGCGGCCCACGGAGAAGTAGCGGGCCTTGGGGTGGTGGAAGACGAGGGCGGAGACGGTGGCCTCGGGCTCCATCATGAAGCCCTCGGTGAGCGTGACGCCGCAGTGCTTCTCGGGGTCGAGGAGCTTGAAGAGGATTTCCTGGTCCTCGAGGTTGGGGCAGGCGGGGTAGCCGAAGCTGACGCGGATGCCGCGGTACTTGCCCTGGAATTTCTCGCGGATCGTCATGCCCGATGGATCTCCGATGCCCCACATCTTGCGGATGCGGTCGTGCAGGAGCTCGGCGAAGCCCTCGGCGGCTTCGATCGCGATCGACTGCAGCGCGTGGCTCTTGAGGTACTCGCCCTCGTCGCGGTACTTGTCGGACAGTTCCCGAATGCCGGCGCCGCAGGTCACGACGAACATCGCCGCGTAGTCGCGCCCCGTGCCGTTGGCGGGCTTGACGAAGTCCGTCAGGCACAAGCGCTCGCCCGCGGGCTGGCGCGGGAAGTCGAAGCCGGCCAGCGGCGAGGCCGCGGCGGGCGACTCGAAGAGGTTCATGCGGTCGCCGGTCGGCTCGACGGCGAAGAACTTGAAGACGGCCTTGGGCTTGATGAGGCCCTTGGCGAGGATCTCGTCTTGCAGCGCCTGAACTCTTTTATGAAGCTCGACGGCCTTGGGGTTGCGGTCCTTGAGGTGCTGCTCTAAATTGCCGCGCAGGCCGAGATGCTTGCCGTACAGCATGATCGGATTGATGTATTGAAAGATCTCATCCACGGGAAAGTCGGAGAGCGCATGGAGCTTGAGGTCGGGCGGCGTCGGGGGAGTTTCATGGAGAATCTCGATCTTCGGCGCGGCCGGGCCGGCGGCCTCGGCGGCGACGGGCGCGATCGTCTCCGTGCGCAGGTACTCCTGGATCTCCTTGTTCTTGGCGAGCAAGGCGTCCCGCTTCTCGCCGAAGTAGTCGTTGGCGAGCGAGAGGCCGGTCATCGCGTCCTTGGCGTAGAACACGGGGCCGTCGTAGGACATGGCGATGCGCTTGGCGGCGAAGCGCGGCGACAGCGCCGCCCCGCCGACGAGGATCGGGAGGCGGATGCCGGCGGCCGTGAGGTCGTCGGCGGTGACGACCATCATCTGCGCGGATTTGACCAAGAGACCGGAGAGGCCGATCGCGTCAGGCTTGTGCGTCTTCACGGCTTCGAGGAGCTGCTCGGGAGCGACCTTGATGCCGAGGTCCACGACCTTGTAGCCGTTATTCTTGAGAATGATGTGCACGAGGTTCTTGCCGATGTCGTGCACGTCGCCCTTCACGGTGGCGAGAAGGATGGTGGCGCGCGTGGCGCTGTCGGCGCTCGTCATGTGCGGCTCGAGGTGGGCGACGGCGGCCTTCATGACCTCGGCCGACTGGAGCACCTCGGCGACGATCATGGTGTTGGCGCCGAACAGGCGGCCGACCTCGTCCATGCCCGCCATCAAGGGACCGTTGATGATCTCAAGCGGCTTGAGCGTCTTGAGGAACTCGTCGAGGTCGGCCTTGAGGCCTTCCTGCGAGCCCTCGACGACGTTCTTGGCCACGCGCTCGGCGATCGGGAGCTTGAGGCGCTCGGACGGGCTCTTCTCGACGGTCTTGACCTGGCGGAAGTGCTCGGAGAAGGCCGCGACGGCGTCGAAGCCGGCGGGGTGCTTGGGATCGCCGGGGCCGGTCCAGGCGAGGAGGTCCCAGCACAGCTTGATCTCGGCCTCGGGGATCTGGGAGTAGCGGGCGAGCTTCTCGGCGTTCACGATGGCCAGGTCGAGGCCGGCCTCGACGCAGTGGTGAAGGTAAACGGAATTGAGGACCTCGCGGCCGGCGATGGGAAGGCCGAACGAGACGTTGGAAATCCCGAGAACGGTTTTGCACCGCGGCATCGCGGCCTTGATCAGCCGGATGCCTTCGATGGTCTCGACCGCCGAGCCCCAGTAGTTCTTGTCGCCCGTGCCGGCGGGGAAGACCAGGGGATCGAAGATGATGTCCTCGGGCGCGATCCCATACTTCGTCGTGAGCAGGTCGAAGGAGCGCTTCGCGATGTCGAGCTTGCGCTGACGCGTCAGGCCCATGCCCATCACCTTGTCTTCGTCGATCGTGCCCACGACGAGGGCCGCGCCGAACTGGTGGACGAGCGGGATGACGGCCTCGAAGCGCTCCTCGCCGTCTTCGAGGTTGATCGAGTTGAGGATGCACTTGCCGGGAGCGCGCTTGAGGGCCTCTTCCATGACCTTGGCGTCGGTCGAGTCGATCATGAAGGGAACCTTCACCTTCTTGACGGCCTTCTCGAAGAAGGCGATGAGGTCCTCGACCTCGTCGCGGTCGGGGTTGGCGAGGCAGACGTCGATGATGTGGGCGCCGGCGCGGACCTGATGGCGCGCGAGCTCGGCGGCGGACTCGAGCTCGCCGGCGACGATCAGCTCCTTGAACTTGCGCGAGCCGATGACGTTGGTGCGCTCGCCGACGATCAACGGCCGCCGGTCTTCGTCGAGGGAGAGGGATTCCATGCCGGACACGGACGAGCGGCGCGGCTTGTGGGCGCGGCGCGGCGGCTTGCCGGCGACCGCCTCGGCCATCAAACGGATATGTTCGGGAGTCGTCCCGCAGCAGCCGCCGACCATGTTGACCCAGCCTTCGTCCACGAAGCGGGCGACCTTCTTGGCGACCATCGCGGGGGATTCGTTGTAGACCCCGTTCTCGTCGGGAAGGCCGGCGTTCGGATAGCAGATCGTGAAAGCCCGGGTTAACGACGACAGCGTGCGAAGATGATCGGTCATGAAATCCGGGCCGGTGGCGCAGTTCATGCCGATGGCCAGGAGATCGAAGTGGGAGACGGCGTCGGCGAGCGCGGAGATGTCCTGGCCGCCAAGCATGGTGCCCATCGTCTCAATGGAGACGGAGAGGATCACCGGAATCGAGCGGTTAGCCTCGACGAAGGCCTTCTGCACGCCGTTGATCGAGGCCTTGATGTTGATCGTGTCCTGCTGGGTCTCGAGGAGGATCAGGTCGGCGCCGCCGTCCAGCAGGCCCCTCGTGGCTTCTTGATAGTTGACGAGGACCTCGTCGTAGGTGATGCCGCCGGTGACCGAGATGGCCTTGGTGCCCGGGCCGAGCGAGCCGGCGACGAAGCGGGGCTTGTCCTTGGTCGAGTGCTTCGCGGCGGCGGCGCGGCCGAGCTCGCAGGCCTTCTTGCAGATTTCATACGCCTTATTCTGAATGTTGTATTCGGCGAGCACGTGCTTGATCGCGCCGAAGGTGTTGGTCTCGATTAAGTCCGCGCCGGCGGCGTAGTACGCCTCGTGCACGTCCTGGATTACGTCGGGGCGGGTCAGGACGAGGTTCTCGTTGCAGCCCTCGAGGGCCTCGCCGCCGAAGTCGGCCGCCTTGAGATCGCGGGCCTGGAGCATGGTGCCCATGCCGCCGTCGAGGACGAGCAGGCGGCGATGGAGAAGCTCCCGGAGCTCCTCTTCGCGACCGCGATCGGCGAACTGCTGTCGTCCTTGGCTCAATTATCCTCTAAAAACGAAAAACCACGCCGCGAAGCGTGGTTTGCGTTCGCCTTTTTAGCTCCCAACAGGCCTGGGGCAATCGGGCTCAAATCCTCGCCTGCGACGGGTCTATTATAGCGTTTCGGGGGGGGGTTCGCTAGGGGGGCGGCATCGGCTGCGCCCGGGGCCGCTTGAGGATGAGCTCCTGAAAATCCTGGCGGCTGCGCAGGGAGTCGAAGTCCACGTCCGTTTCGGCCTTCACGGCATAGCGCTCGTCGCGCTTGAGCGCGGCCTGCAGCTCCCGCATCGCGGCGTCGATGTGGCCGTTGAGCGCCAGCATCGCGGCGTACTGGTAGCGCGTGGCCGCGAGCTCGGGCGCGGCGCGGGCGCCGATCTCGGTCTCGGCCAGCGCGCCGGTGAGGTCGCCGGCGTTGAACAGGAGGCGGCCGTTCGTGGTGTGGGCCCGGCCGCGGTCGGAGCGCGAGGCGGCGTTGTAGATGCGCGTCAGCACGAATTTATAGCGGTCGCGCTCGCCGATTTTCTCGTAGACCAGCAGCGCGCAGGTGCTGAGCGGATTGTAGTGCGCCCAGCCCCAGCGCCACTCCCGCGTGTCCGGCCAGAAATCGGGCCGGGCCTCGAGGATCGCGGTCGAGAGGATCACCTCGGACGCGCCCGGCGACACGGCCGTGAAGGCGTCGCGGATCGTCTCGGAGAAGCCGGGGCGGTCGTAGCCGGCCTTGCGCAGCTTTCGGCGGAACGTTCCGATCGAGGACCGGTCGAACGTGTTGGTGCCGTCGGACTCGAGCACCCATCTGGTCTGGACGATCGGCTTTTCGGTGACGATGCCGAGCGTGCCCAGCCGCGTCGTGATCGGCTCGCCGTGGATGGCCTGGCCGAGCACCGGGTAGGCGTAGCGCTCGACGGCCACCGTGCAGGCGTTGTTCCAGCCGATGACCCTGTACTCCTCGCGCTCGATGTCGAGCGCGGCGGCCGGGGCGGCGAGAAGCAAAGCGAGGAGGAAGAGCACGATCATCAGTATAACAGGGCGCGCAGGCTCAGGCCAGGCTTACAGCTGGTTGAACAGGTAGCGGCGCACGAGGCGCGTCAGGGGCGAGTCGGGGATCGCGAGCGCGGCGGGGTCGGCCACGAGCTGGGCCGCGGCCATGTCGGCGGCGAAGGCCCGGTCGAGGCGCGCGGCGACGCGTGAGTCGAGGGCGCTGAGGATCAGCTCGAACTCGTAGCGGACGCTGCGCGGGTGCAGGTTGAAGGAGCCGACGATGGAGAACAGGCCGTCGACGGTCATGAACTTGCTGTGCAAAGTGTCGCCGCGCTTGAGCCCGACGGTGGCACCCGCCGCGATCAGCTCGGGCAGGCTCGCGAGGATCGGGGCGATGATGATCGGCTCGTCGATGCTTTCCGCGGAATTGGTCAAGATGTTGACCTTGACGCCGCGCGCGAGCGCTGCGAGCAGGGCGGCGCGCAGCTGCGGCATCGTGATCAGGTAGGCGTTCTCGATGTTGATGACCTTGCTCGCGCCGGCGATCGCCTTGAGGTGGGCGAGCATGATCGTCGCCTCGCCCTCGGGGTCGTCGGCGAGGAAGGACAGGCGCGCGTTCCCGCGCGCGGCGGCCGGAGCGGGGATCGCGGTCATGAGCCCGTGGGGCAGGCGCTGGGCGAAGACCTGCGCGTTCCACAGCGCGGTCATGAAGCGCGCGGTCTGGGCGACGGCCGGGCCGCGGAAGTACAGGTCGGTGTCGCGCCACTTCTTCCCAGCGCCTAAGTGGGAATAGTCGTCGCCGAAGTTCATGCCGCCCACGATCGCGTGGACGCCGTCGACGAGCAGGATCTTGGTGTGCAGGCCGTCGTACCTGCGGGCCGCGTCGTTGAAGAAGACGATCTCGACGCCCGCCGCGGCCATGCGCGCCAGCACGGCGGCGCCGTGCGCGGCCGTGGTCTTGCCGTCGACCATGATCTTCACGTCGAGGCCTTCCTTTTTCTTGGCGATGAGCAGGTCGGCGGCGGCGTTGCCGGTGGCGTCGTCGTAGAAGGCCCAGCTTTGAATGTGAATGCTCTTCTTGGCCTTGCGCATCAGGCCGAAGCGGACCTTGAAGGAGGCGGGGCCGTCGATGAGCGGCGTCGCCGTGTTGCCGGCGGCGAAGAGGGCTCCGGTCAGGGACTCGTATTCTTTAATGAAGCCGGGCTCGGTGAACAAGGAGGCCTCGCCCAGGCCGCGGGAGGCGTAGGCGCTCCCGGCGATCAGCGCCAGCTGGCGGCGGGACATGTCGTCCCAGGATTCGAAGGGCTTGGTGCCGGGGATGCGGCCCGCTCCCTCAAGCTCGGCGCCGACCATGAAGGCGAACTGGGCCGCGAACAGGGCTCGCTTCTCGGCCGGCATCGGCGGCAGGTGCGGGATCACGCGCGGGTCGGCCACGAGCGCCTGCAAGGTGGGCCCGAGACGGCCCGCCGCGTGGGCGCGAGCGAGGACGGCGATGAGCTCGGATTCGGCCTTGGTCGGGTCGCCGCCGGCCTTGATCAGAACGACGAGCAGTTCCTTGACGAGGGCGTCGACCGCCGGATCGTTCGCCGGGACCGCGTCGCCGTTTCCGGGGCGCGCCCCGTCGAAGGTCGCGGCGGCGGAGAAGCTCAGGCTCATCTCGGACAAGGCGGGGGCTCGCGGGACGGGGACCACGGCGGCCAGCGCTCGGAGCGAACCGATGGCATTCACGGGCGCGGGCGCGGCGGCCGCGACGGGGACGGGTGCCAACCCCGGCGCGGGAGCGGCCAAGGCGGAGACGAGAGAGGGGAGAACGGGGCTCATCAGAGCCGTTCCCGTCAGGGACGGCGCGGCGAGCACGACGACGGGAGTCGGCGCGCCGGCGAGCGGAGCCACGGTGACGACCCCGGCTCGGGCCGCGGCCGGGCTGAGGACGAGGAGGGCGCATAATAAGGAAACGCGAAAGCTCACCGCCATATCTTACCTGGCGGTGAGCCCCGCGGCATGAGCCTTTCGGTCCCTATCCCGGGGCCGGCCAGCCTAGACGGCTACAGCGGCGGCGGAGGCATGTAGCCGGGCGGAAGGTCAGGCGGCGGCACGTAATCAGGCGGAGGCACGTAGTCCGCCGGCGGCTCCACCGGGGGCGGCGGCGGCGGAGGAGCGCAGAGCTCATCCCACTTGTTGTCCGGCCTTGGATGGGTTCGTCCGCGCAAGGCATCGCGCAGGTCCTTGGCCGCTTCCTTCGCGCACTTTTCCGCGAGACGAATTCTCGCCTTCTCGGCCAGCTTGTCCGTGTTGTCCGCGGCCGCGGCGAGGCGCGGCGCGAATGCGATCAGCGTGAGTCCCGTCGCGAGCAATAATTTATTTATCATGGCTCTCCTCCGCCGTCCCTGAATGTGTAGCAGAGGCGGGGAGAATCAGCCACCCAACTTGCGGTTAACGTCGAGCAGCCGGCCGTCCGGAGCGGCGGACGGCCGGCTGCCCCGTCAGGCTATTTCTTGCCGGCGAGGAGATTGTGGGACCACTCCATCGCGGCCTTCTGCATGTCCGCCGGCGAGACGTCCTTCACGTGGGTGAGGAGGCCCCAGGTGTAGCCGAACGGATCGACGACCCGTCCGTAGCGGTCTCCCCAAAACGCGTCTTTCGGCTGCTCGGCGGCCTTGGCGCCGGCGGCCACGGCCTGCTTGAACACCGCGTCCGCGTCCGGCACGTACAAATTGAGGGAGAAGCAGCCGGCTCCGCCGGCCGTCTCGGCGGACTTGTGCTCGGGAAAGGCGGGATTCTCCTCGCCGAGAATGAAGATCGAGTCGCCGATCTGGAGCTCGGCGTGCATGATCGAGTTGTTGGGGCCCGCGAGCACGAGCTTTTCCTGCGCGCCGAACGCCTTCTTGTAGAACGCGATCGCCTTCTTGGCGTCCTTGAACGTCAGCGCCGGCGTGATCGCGTGATAGCCTTGGGGAATGGGTGAAGTCATCGGGTGAATCCTCCTTGGTTGGAATGGCCGGAGCACAGGCTAGCGGATCGCGCGGCGGCGGGACATGGACGGCGCGTCAGGATATCGCGACGCGCCCGGCCTCAGGCCAGGTCGATCCAGTTCCAGCGGCTCTGATAGAGCGAGATCAGGCGTTCGCGCAGGGGCTTGTGGCCCGGGGCCTGAAGCTTGGCGTCGGCCTGCAGCAGCTCGTCGGCGTCGGCGCGCGCGAAGGCGAGCAGCTCCGCGTCCTTGAACAGGTCGGCGACGGCGAGCGCCAGCTCGCCGCTTTGCGCGGTGCCGAGCAGCTCGCCCGGGCCGCGCAGCTTGAGGTCCTCCTCGCCGATCTTGAAGCCGTCGGCCGTCGCGGTCATGATGTCGAGGCGCGCCCGGGCCTGCTCGGTGCGCGGGTCGCCCACGAGGTGGCAATAGGACTCGGCCGCTCCGCGGCCTATTCTCCCTCGCAGCTGATGCAAGGACGCCAGACCGAAGCGGTCGGCGTTCTGAATGACCATGACGGTGGCGTTGGGCACGTCGATGCCGACCTCGATGACCTGGGTCGCGATAAGTATTTTCGCCGCGCCGTCGGAGAAGGACTTCATCACCGCGCTCTTGGCCTTGCCCGTCATGGAGCCGTGGATCAGGGCGGAGGGGATGTCCGGGAATACCGCGGTTTTCAGGCGTTCGAATTCGGCCTTCGCCGACTGCAGGTCCTGGTTGGCGGACTCCTCGATGATGGGGTAGACGACGTAGGCTTGCCGCCCGGCCTTGATCTCGCGGCGAACGGCGTCGAACGCCTCGGCCTCCGGAGAGAAAAAAGTCTTGATCGGCGTTCGTCCCGGCGGCATCTCGTCGATGGTCGAGGCCTCGAGGTCGCCGTACAGCGAGAGCGCCAAGGTCCGCGGGATCGGCGTCGCGGTCATGACGAGCAGATCGATCAAGCTTCCCTTTTGGCGCAAGGTCGTGCGCTGGCGCACTCCGAAACGGTGCTGCTCGTCGATGACGGCCAGGCGCAGCTTGGGGAAGCTGATCCCGCTCTCGAGCAAAGCGTGGGTGCCGACGAGGATGTCCACCTCGCCGGCCTGCACGGCTTTTAGGATTTTCTCGCGCTCCTTCTTCGGCACGCGAGAGGTTAGGGAGGCGACTTTCACCGGAAGACCCTTTAAAAAACGATCGAGGGTCGCTCGGTGCTGGTCGGCGAGAATTTCCGTGGGCGCCATCAAGGCGCCTTGGCCGCCGTTTTCCACGGCGAGAAGCAGGGCCGACAGCGCCACGACCGTCTTGCCCGAGCCGACGTCGCCCTGCAGGAGCCTTGTCATCGGATACGGCTTCTGCATGTCGTCGAAGATCTCGTTGATGACGCGCTTCTGCGCGTGCGTGAACTCGAAGCCGGCTTTCTGGCGGAAAGGAGTGAGCAAAGTCCGTTTGACTTCATACGTGAAATGCTTCAGGAGGCCTCGCGTCTGGCGCCGCTTCAAAATCCAGGCCAGCTCGAGCAGGAGAAGCTCCTCGTAGGCCAGGCGCGCGCGCGCGGCCTCGAGCTCGGCCTCCGAGCGAGGGAAGTGGATGCCGCGCAGGGCCTGGCCGGCGGCGAGCAGCTTGCGCTTGGAGATCAGCTCCGTGGGGACCGTGTCGCGCGCGGAGTCGGCGGAGAGCTCGAGGGCCTTGTGCGCGGCCTCGCGCACGAAGCGCTGCGAGAGCCCTTCCGTCAGGCCGTAGATCGGCGTGATGCGGCCGGCGTGCATGCGCCAGCGTTCGTCGCTCAGCGGGTAGTGCTCGTCGACGCGGATCTCGCGCACGCCGGTCAAGTCCGGCTCGGCGCGGCCGACGACCCACAGGTCGGCGCCCTCGCAGGCCTCGGCCTTGAGGGACGCGAAGGCGTCATAGCTGCGCGAGAGGTGCTTGAACCACAGGCACTCGACCTTGCCGTGGGCGGTGGCGAGCGTCGCCTTGTAGATGCCCAAGGTCGGGCCCGCGCCGTGCTTGGAGGCGCGCAGGACGCGGCCGCGCAGGACGATGAGCCCCCCCGTGGGCTGCTTTAAATCCTGGGTCTCGTGGCGGTCTTGCCAGAGGCGGGGGTAATGGGTGAGCAGGTCGCCCAAGGTCTTCACGCCGAGGTGCTCGAAGAGCACCGCCCGGCGGGGGCCGACCCCTTTCAGGTACTGGATGGGAGTGCTGAGGGCTTGATCGGTCACCTTGCGGGGGTCCGTCGAGGTTTGCTACTATCCTTGCACAATGTCATTCAAGTGTCAGATTCCCGGTTGCGGCAAAGGTCCCAAGTCCGGCAACAGCTATAGCCATTCGCATAAGGCCACCCGTCGCGTCTTCCGCCCGAATCTTCAGCGGCAGAAGGTCGCGATCGAAGGCCGGACTCAGACCGTCTACGTGTGCACGGACTGCATCAAGTCCGGGCGCGCGGTTCGCCCGACTCGATAATACCCTACCCGGTCCGCATGTACAAGGAAGGGCTCGCGCTCAGGGCCTGGGCCTACGCCCTGGCCCTGATTGTTTTCTGTCTTCCTGTGCTTAGCCCCGACGTGTGGTGGCACTTGTCCGCGGGGCGGTGGATCTGGGCGCACGGCGCCGCGCCCACGACCGAAACCCTCAGCTTCACGCTCGCGGGCGCCCCCTGGATCGATTTCGAGTGGGGCTTCCAGGTGCTGATCTATCCGTTCAGCTTCTTCGGCGACTGGGGCTTATGGATCGCGAAGGCGATTCTGCTCGCCCTGGCTTTCTTCCCCATCGACGGTCTTCTGCGCGACCGCAAGGCCTCGCCGGTCGAGCGCGCGCTCGGCGCGGCGCTCTGGGCCGCGGCGGTCCTGCCAAAGGCCGACCTGCGCGCGGATCTGATCTCCGCCGGACTCTTCGCCTGGCAGATTCGGCGCCTGGCCGCGGGGCGCGCGTCGTTTCTGGCGGGCTTCGTCGCGTTCGCGCTTTGGGCCAACCTGCACGCGGCCTTCGCCCTCGGCCTGGCGCTGTATCCGGCGTGGGCTTTCGTCAAACGGGCGACCGAGCCAAAGGGCGAGGGAGTGTCCCTTCCACGCTCCGTTAGCATGAGGGACCTCGGGGCGGAGGCGTGCGGCGCGGCGCTCGGCGTGCTCCTCAATCCCTACGGGCTGTCCGTGTATTCGGTGTTCGCGACGCACGCCCTCGATCCGGTGCGCGCCGGCGTCGCCGAGTGGGGCCCGTTTTCGCTGCGCTATCCGTTCCAGTGGCCGCTCGCCGCGGCGCTGGCCGCCGGGGCGTGGGCCGCGTGGCGCGCGCGGCGCCGCGAGCCCGGCCTGGCGTACGCCGCGCTGGCCCTGACCGCGGCGACCCTCTACTCCGCCCGCTTCAACGTGTACTGGCCGGCCGCCGCCGTGCCGCTGCTGGCCGCCGCGATCCCGCCCGCGGCCGCGCTCGCCGCGCTCAGCGTTCTGTTCGCCGCGTCGACGCGGAGCGTCCAGTGGGGCACTCCCTATCAGGACATGTTCGTCGCGCGCCGCGCCGCCGACTTCGTCGCCGCCGAGCGCGCGGTGTTCGCGCCGCTGCGCGTGTTCAACACCTACGAGTGGGGCGGCTATCTGGGCTGGCGCCTCGGCCCGGCCGCCCGCGTGTACGGCGACGGCCGCTACCTGTTCCACGGCCAGCTGCCGGAGCTGCAGGAGGCGCTCAGCGGCGACGCGCCGATGGCGGCCTTCATCGAACGCAACCGCCTCGACGCCCTGCTGATCAAGAACTATCCGACGCGCCTGCCGGGCGTGCGGGTCTACCCGGACGGGTCCCGGCGCGAGCTCTCGCGGCCCTGGTACGTGTCGTATCTTCCGCGCGAACGCTGGGCCCTGGTCTGGTGGGACGCCAAGGCGCTGGTCTTCGTGGACAGAGCCAAGGCTCCGGCCGCCTGGCTCGCGGAGCACGAGTACCGCTGGCTTCGCCCGGGAGACGGCGAGGCGCTCGCCGACGCCCTGGCGCGCGGCGAGGCGCCCGCGGCCGCCGTCGCGGCCGAAAAGGCGCGGCGCGCCGAGCCGTGACCTAACGGTCATTGACGGGGGCGGCTTCCGGGGCTATTCTTAGCCGTCGGCTCTGGAGGTATCCCATATGAAACTTTCCCGTCTGACGTTGGCGGCCGCGCTGGTCGCGGCCTGGACCGCCCTTCCGAACTTCGCGCGCGCCGATCATGACGACGGCGAGGACGGGGAGGAGACCGTTGAGATCCGCAAGCGCGTGCGTTACGGCGACCGCGACGGTGACCGTGACGGCGAGCGAGGCGGCGGACGCGGCGAACCTCGTGAGGGCATGGGCGGGCGCGAGGGGCGGGGGGACGGGCCTCGCGGCATGGACCCCGCGATGAAGGAGAAGTTCGCGAAAACCCGCGAGCTCGAGCGGAAGGTGAGAGACCTCTCGAAGAGCCTGCGTCAGGGCACGGACGCGGAGAAGGCCGCGGCCAAGACCGAGGCCCGCAAAACCCTCGGTGAGCTGTTCGACGCGAAGCTCGCCCTGGAAACGGCGATGCTCGAGAAGCTCGAGAAGCACGCCGCCGAGCTCAAGGCGAAGCTCGCCAAGAAGAAATCCTCCCGCGAAAAGGCGATCGACAGCCGCCTCGCCCGCATGACCGGCGAGGACGACGAGTGGTAGCCGCCTAGCGGCGCCCCGCGCCGCGGACCTCGCCGTACGGCAGGTCCTCGGCGACGGCCCCGGCGGCCCTCGCCGCGGCGATGACGTCCACCAGCTGCTCTCGGGTGAAGTAGATGGTGCCCTTCGGCGCGACGACGCCGGCGAGGCTCGCCTCCGGGTCGGCTCCGAACGCGCGTAGGAATTGCTGAACCGACATCGGCTGAAGGGGAATCGGGGCCGGCGCGAGAAAGACGCCGGTGTAGGCGACCATGACCGCGGTGTCCTGGCCGCCGACCTGGAGCGTGGCGTGCGCGTACGGCTGCGGATGGCGGTTGGCCGCGGTGCGCGTGTGGTCCTTGGCCGCGATGGCCTCCTGCATGCTCGCCCAGGTCGTGCTCGAGATCGGCACGAACAGCTGCGGGAAAGTCGCCAGCTCGGCGCCCACCGCCTGGGGCGTCGGCGGTTCCGGCGCGGGGGGAGGAGCCTTGCCGCAGGCGGCGAACACGAAGGCCGCGACCGCGAGCGCCGCGATTTTCATTCGGTCAGGGGGCGCCCCGAGGACTGCGCGCTCGAGGAGCCTCGCTCCCTCAGGCCGCGGCGCGGCGCCGGCGGCGCGGCCGGGGCGGGTGCCACGACGGGCGAGGAGAGCGCGGCCGCCGAGAAGGTCGAGACGGCGGGCTCGGGCGGCTCGATGAACACGGCCGTGGTGACGACCGAGTCCCCGCAGCGGATGCTCTCGGCCTTGCCGGAGGCGTCGTCGAAGGACACGCGGTTCGGCGCGGGCATCGAGCCCGGGTTGCTCCATTCGTGCGCGGTGCGTCCCTTCAGGTGCGGCAGCGATTTCCCCTCGACGTAGGGGAAGCTCTCCTCGGGCGGGCCCATCGCGGCGAACACCGCCTCCTGGGTCATCCCGATGCGCAGCTTCAGGCAGTGGCGATAATTGAGCGCGGCTTTTTTGGAGCAGCCCGCGGCGAGCAGGAGGCCGGCGAGGAGCAGGCGCCGTCTCACGCGACGATCCCTTGCTCGCGCAGATAGTGGCGGATCTTCGAGCGGGCGCGCGCGGTCTTCGCGTAGTTGAGCCAATCCTTCTTCGGCATCGAGCCCTTCTTCGTGATGATCTTGCAGATGTCGCCGGACTTGAGCGCGAGGTCGAGCTTGACCATCTTGTTGTTGACCTGGGCGCCGACGCAGGAGAAGCCGATCTGCGTGTGGACGGAGAAGGCGAAGTCGAGCGGCGTAGCGCCCGCGGGCAGCACCTTCACCTCTCCGGCCGGGGTGAAGACGAAGACCTGGTTGAACTCCAGGTCGGTCTTGAGGCTGTCGAGGAACTCGCGCGGCGAGTTCAGGTCCTGCAGCCACTCCATCCACTGCCTCAGCCAGTTGAGCTTCTCCTCCATGTGCGCGTCGCGCGCCGACTCGCCGGTCTTGTAGCGCCAGTGCGCGGCGATGCCGTACTCGGAGGAGCGGTGCATCTCCTCGGTGCGGATCTGGATCTCGACGAGCTCGCCGGTCGGGCTGACGATCGTCGTGTGAAGCGAGCGGTACAGGTTCAGCTTGGGAGTCGAGATGTAGTCGGTAAACGAACCCGCCACCGGCTTGAAGTGGGTGTGGATGATGCCGAGAAGCGCGTAGCAGTTGGCCACCGTGTCGGTGATCAGGCGCACGCCGAGGGCGTCCTGAATGTCCTCGAAGGGCTTCTGCTGGCGCTCCATCTTGCCGTAGATGGACCACAGCGTCTTGCTGCGCGCGAGGATGCGGCAGGGGATGTTCGTGCCGCTCGTCACCTTCTCGATGGCCGCGCTGGTCTCGACGAGGTTCTTCTCGCTGCCGGCGAGCATGGCCGCGACCTTGCCGGAGAGCTCGGCGTGCTCCTCGGGGTGGATGTACTTGAAGGCCAGGTCCTCGAGCTCGCCCTTGAGCTTGAACATGCCCAGGCGGTGCGCGAGCGGGGCGTAGAGGGCCATCGTCTCGGCGGCGATGCGCTCCTGCTTCTCGCGCTTGAGAAAGTTCAGCGTCTTCATGTTGTGCAGGCGGTCGGCGAGCTTGACCACGATGACGCGGATGTCCTGCGCGGTCGCGAGCAGCATCTTGCGCCAGTTCTCCGCCTGCGCCTCGTCGCGCGACTCGAACTTCAGCGCGTCGAGCTTGGTCACGCCCATGACGAGCATGGCGATCTCCTCGCCGAACTCCGCGCGCAGCTGCATCTCGGTGGTCGCGGTGTCCTCGATCGTGTCGTGGAGCAGGCCGGCGCACACCGAGGGCAGGTCCATGCGCCACTCGATGAGCGATTCGGCGACCGCCACGCAGTGCGTCAGGTAGTGCTCTCCCGAGGCGCGCGACTGGCTCTCGTGGACCTTCTCGGCGAAGTCCCAGGCGAGCTCGAGCGCGATCGGGTCCACGTGAGGCGAGTAGGAGGTGAATTTGGCGAGCAGGTCGTTCTTGGCGATCATGGGGCCTCGGCGGAATCTCGGGCGACGCTTTGGAGCTCGAACAGCCGGCGATACAGTCCCTTCGCCGCCATAAGCTCGGCATGGGTTCCGGACTCGGCCAGGGTGCCGCCGTTCAGCACGAAGATCCGGTCCGCCGGCGCGACGGAGGCCAGGTCATGTGCGATCGTGACGACCGTGCGTCCGGCGAGCGCGGTCCCGAGCACCGAGAGAATCTCCGCCCGGGCGGGGCCGTCGAGGTGGGCGGTCGCCTCGTCGAGCACGACGATCTCCGGGTCCTTGATCAGCATGCGCGCGATCGCGAGCTTCTGCCGCTGCCCGGAGGAAAGCGAAAAGCCCCAGTCGCCGAGCGTGGTTTGGTAGCCCTCGGGGAGCGCGGCGACGAAATCCTCGGCGCCGACGGCCCGCACGGCCCGCTCCACCTCGGACAGGGTCACGACCTTGCGGCCCAGGACGAGGTTTTGAAAGACGGTGTCGTTGAACAGCGCGGCGTCCGCGGACACCAGGCCGACGCGCGCCCGGATCGACGCCGCGTCGAGCTCGCGCGCGTCGGTGCCGTCGAAGGCGAGGCGGCCTTCCTGGGGATCGTGCAGGCGCAACAGGAGCTTGGAGATCGTGGTCTTGCCGCAGCCGCTCGGGCCGACGATCGCGGTGCGCGCGCCCTTGGGGATTTCGAGGTCGAGGCCGCGCAGCGCCCAGGTCCGCGCGCCGGGATAGCGGAAGCCGGCGCCCTCGAGACGCACGTTCGTCTTGAGGTGCGAGAAGGAGGGCATGCTCTTTCGGGGAAGGGCCGGCTTCTCGTCGAGGATCTGGAACAGGCGCTCGGCCGAGGCCCAGGCGCGCTGGCCCTCGGCGTTGACCCGCGCGAGGTTCTTGATCGGCGCGTAGGCGGCGAGCATGGCGCCCATGAAGGCGAAGAAGGCGCCGGGCGTCATGCGGCCGTTGATCACCTCGCGGCCGCCGAACCAGATGACGGCCGCGACCATGACCGAGGCGCCGAGCTCGAGCAGGGGGTTCATCAGCGCGGTGGCGCGCAGGTAGCGCATCATCGGCTGGAAGAAGGACTCGTTCTCCTCCTGGAACTTCTCGGTCGCGCCTTCCTCGTAGTTGAAGGCCTTAACCGTCATCATCCCCTGCACGCTCTCCTGGAAGCGGTGGTGCAGGCGATCGACCGCGATCTGCGACTGGCGGCTGGCGTCGCGCATCTTGCGCGAGAGCACCCACAGCGCCGCCAACGACAGCGGCGAGCCGAGCACGGTCAAAGCGGCGAAGCGCCAGTCGAGCTTGAACAGGGACGCGACGAGGAACAGCACGGTCAGGCTGTCGCGGATGAGGTAAACGGGCAAGGTCGTCAGCGCGCTCTGCGCGAGCGTCAGGTCTCCGGTCACGCGGGACAGCACGTCGGCGCCGCGCAGGCCGGAATAGTATTCCAGGGGCAGGAGGTGCAGATGGCGAAACAGGTCCTCGCGGATCTCCTGGCTCGCGCGCTGGCCGATCCAGCTCATCAGGTAGTTCTGAACGTAGGATGCGACGGCCTTGAGCGCTACGAGAAGGGGAACGCCCGCGACCGCGAGGGCCAGCATGCGCAGGTCCTTGGCGATGAAGACCTCATCGACGATCGGCTTGAGCAGGAGGATCGTGAGGCCGTTGAACGCGGACACGGCGACCATGGCGAGGCAGGCCCAGCCGAAGCGGCCGAGGTAGGGCTTCACGTAGCCGAGCAGGCGGCGGCGCACGGTCACGATACCGCCTCCTTCGCGCGGCCCGCGCCCGCGAGCACGGCGGCGGCGGCGCGATCGACGGCGCCCGGCTCGCCGAGGGAGCGGCGCACCTTCAAGAGCTCGGCGCGCGTCTCCGCGGCCTTGGCCTCGTCATCGAGCAAAGTGGAGGCCTCGAGAAAAATCTTCGTGGCCGTCGCGTCGCGCTGGATCAGCTCGGGCACGACGGTCTTGCCCGCGAGGAGGTTGGCCATCGCGATGTGCTTGACCTTCACCAGCGCGCGGGCGATCGCGTAGGTGGGCCAGGAGAGCTTGTAGACGACGACCATGGGGACGCCGAGCAGGGCGTTCTCGAGGGTCGCGGTGCCAGAGGAGCAGATCGCGAGGTCAAGACATCCTCTCTGGGAATAATCCTGCTCCCTGACAAGCTTGACGCCGTCGGGAAGTTTTCCGTAAGCCGAATCCGGCTGCGACGCGGCCGCGAACAGGCGGGCCTCGAGGAAGCGGTTCTTCAGGCGCAGGAGGCGGAAGGCCTCCAGGAAGAGCGGAAGGTGGCGCCGCAGCTCGGAAGAGCGGCTGCCGGGCAGGAGTCCGATCAGGTTCGTCCCCTCGGCCCGAGGCTTCGGCTCGGGGATCAGGTCGAGCAGCGGGTGGCCGACGAAATCGGCGTTCGCGCCGGCGGCGCGGTAGAGCTTCTCCTCGAACGGGAAGATGACCAGCATTTTATCGACGAGGCGCTTGAGCACCTTGACCCGGCCCGGACGCGAGGCCCACACCTGCGGGCTGATGAAATAGAAAGCCGGGATTCCGGCCTTCTTCGCGTAGGGAAGGATGCGGCGGTTGAAGCCGTAGTAGTCGACGCAGATCAAGGCGGCCGGGCGGCGCTGCTCGATGAAGGCGTTGAGGCGCTTCGCGAGGTCGAACAGGAAGGGGATTTTCAAGACCGGCTCGAGGAAGCCGGTGACGCCGCGGGAGGCGAGATCCTCGAGGAACTCGTCGGCGACCGCGCGGCACAAAGGGCCGCCGACCGCGGCGACGCGGATGGACGGATCGCGGCGTTTGAGCGCCTTGATCAGGTTCGCGGCGTGGAGATCCCCGGAGGGATCGCCCGCGACGATGAGGAACAGGTTCGGCTTCATGGGTCTGTCTAGCTGCGCAGTATGTCTTTCCCGACCGACTTCGCGATTTTTCCTAAATCTTGGGCCCAGCTGGGGATCAGCGAGCGCGAGCCGGCGTGGCCCGACAGCTCGTAGCGCTCGAGTTCCTCAGCAATTTGAAGCGCAAGCTTCAAAGCCTCGACGCCGCGCTCGCCGCTCGGCCAGGGCTTGCGATTGTGGCGGATGCAGTCGAGGAAGTGCTGGTGCTCGTTGCGCAGCGGATCGGTCGAGGAGAGCTTGGGGCTCAGGTACTCGACGTCCTTGAGGCTTTTGATCATCGGCGTCTTCTTGCGGTAAACCTTGAGGGCGGTGTTGCCGTAGTCGAGCGAAATGTACGAATCCTTTTGAAACGCCCGGAGCTTTCGGCTCTTGGTGAGCGAGATGCGGCTCGCGGTCAGGTCCGCCACGCAGCCGGTCTTGAAGCGCACGCGCACGTTGGCGATGTCCTCGTGGCCGGAGAGCAGGTTGGCGCCCAGGGCCTCGATGCTCTCGACCTCCGAGCCGACCAAGGTCAGCAGGATATCGAGGTCGTGGATCATCAGGTCCATGACCACGCCGATGTGGGCCATGCGCGGATCGTAGGGGCCGAGACGTTCGACGGTGATGTAGCGCGGATCTCTGATATGCCTGACCGCCTCGAGCACGGCGGGATTGAAGCGCTCGATGTGGCCGACCTGCAGGATGACCTCCTTCTCCTCGGACAGCGCCAGCAGTTCCTTGGCCTCGTCGACCGAGGAGGCGAGCGGCTTCTCGATGAGGCAGTGCGCGCCGGCCTCAAGGACGGCCTTGCCGACGGGATAGTGCAGGGGGGTGGGCACGGCGACGATCGCCGCGTCGATGCGGGACAGCACGTCTTTATAGTCCCGCACCGCCACGGTGTTCGACTGCCAGGCCGCGAGCTGGGCCTTCCAGACGTTGGTGTCGCAGACGCCGACGAGCTCGACGTCGGGGAGCTTGGAAAGCGCGCGCGCGTGATGGGTGCCCATCTTGCCCGCGCCGATGACGGCGATGCGGATCTTCGAGGATTCGGTCATTAATTCGGCCCCTCCGGGGGAAAGCCCGCCACGGCGATGCCGGCGGCGTCCGCATCCTTCACGAATCGCTCGCGGTCGAAGATCAAAGTGGATCCGGCTTCGAGCGCGATGGCCTTCACGCCCGCGGCTTTGAACCGGACGAGGGTATCGAGGCCGACCACGGGCAGATCGAAGCGAAAATCCTGCTTCGGCTTGGCGACCTTGACGACGAGCAGAGAGGGCTCCTTGCCCTGCGTGCGGGCCAACGCGCCGGCGCGCTCCACGCAGGCGTCGGTGCCCTCCATGCCCTCGACGGCGACGATGGCGGCGCCCTGCACGACGACGGTTTGGCCGATGTCGAAGCCGGCGACGGCCTTGGCGGCGCGCCAGCCGATCATCGCGTCGGCTCGCTCCTCCATCGTGAAGGCCCGCTTCGTCAGCGGCCCGGCGGAGGCGAGCAGATGCTCGAGATAAAGAGCGGAAGACACGAACTCGAGGCCGTCCTTGGCGAACTCGTCGACGACCGCCCTTAAAATGGTGTCGGTGCGTTTATCCTTGAGGCCGAGGAGCACCTTCGCCGCGCGCCAATCCGGCATCACGCCGCCGAACAGCGATACGTGCTGGACCTTGCCCGCCATGACGACCTTCCGCACGCCCTCTTCCTTCAGGGCCTTGATGGGGGCGTCGATCTGGCCGAGCTTGAACCAGGTCAGCGCGCCCGCGACGCTTTCGAGCGCCGGGTCGGTGACGCCCGGTATCCCCAGGGCCACGACCGGCACGCCGCGGCGCACGGCCTCCTCGGCGACGAGAAGCGGGAAACGGCCGGAGCCGGCGATGAGTCCGAGCGGCTCCGTTGCCATGCTTTAGACCGAAGCCTCTTCGAGCTCGGTGGCGCCGACGGCGGGGCGCATGTAGCCGCGCTTGCCGGCGGACTCGATGAAGTCGATCCACTCCTGCACGATCGGATCGGGCTTGCCGCCGGCCTTGAGCTGCGCGAGCGCCTCGGCCTGGGTCAGTCCGGACAGGAACAGGGTCCGGTAGGCGGCCTTGAGCGCGGAGCGCGACTCGGGAGGCACGCCCGCGCGCTTGAGGCCCAAAAGGTTGAGGCCGCGGATGACCGCGCGGTCGCCCTGCGTGTTCGCGAACGGCAGGACGTCCTGCCCGTTCATCGAACCGCCGCCGAGCATCGCCAGGCGCCCGATGCGGTTGTACTGGTGGATGGCGCACGCGCCGCCGAGGACGGCGCCGTCGCCGATGTGCACGTGGCCCGCGAGCAGGACCGCGTTGACGACGATGACGCCGTCGCCGACGACGCAGTCGTGCGCGATATGGGAGGCCGCCATGAACAGGCAGCCCGATCCGATCTTCGTGATGCCTCCGCCCTGGGCGGTGCCGCGGTTCATCGTCACGGTCTCGCGGACGACGTTCTTGTCACCCATGACGAGGCGGGTCTTCTCACCCGCGTACTTGAGGTCTTGGGGAGGCGTGCCGACGTAGCAGCCAGGGTGAAGCGTGTTGTCGGAGCCGAGCGTCGCGTACTCGACGACGGCGTGCGCGCCGACCTTCGTGCGCGCGCCGATCGTCGTTTCCGGTCCGATGATCGCGTACGGGCCGATCTCGGCGGTGGGGTCGACCTTCGCCGTGGCGTCGACGATAGCGGTGGGGTGGATGGCCATGGAATTAGGCGGCCTTGTCCACCAAGGCGAAGGTCATGGTCGCCTCGGCGACCATCTTGTCGCCGACATAGGCCTCGCCCTTGAACTTGCCGGCGCGGCCGAGGCGCAAGATTTCGATGTGATGCTTGAGCACGGTGCCGGGAAGGACGGGCGCGCGGAACTTGGCCTCGTCGATGCCCATGAAGAAGGCGATCTTGTTCTCGAGGCCGCCCTTGGAGAGGAGCATCGCGCAGGCGGTCTGCGCCATGGACTCGACGATCAGCACTCCCGGCATCACGGGCTGCCCCGGAAAATGTCCTTCAAAAAAATGTTCGTTCGCGGTGACCATCTTGATGCCGATGCAGTACTTGTCCTCTTGAATCACTTCGATCTTGTCGATCAGCAGGAAAGGGTAGCGGTGCGGAATCGCCTTCTTGATGCCCATGATGTCGAGGGTGCGCACGGGCGCGGCGGCGAAGGGAGAGGGGGCGGCGGTTTCGGTGGTCATGCTATTTGGCCTCCAGGGCGGGGGTTTTCGATTTGCGCAGCTTTTTAGCCGCGGCGTCGAGCAGCTTGGCGAACTCGACGTTGTGGGCGTGGCCTAGACGCTCGGCCTCGATCTTCATCTTGAACAGCGGGCGGCCGATCAAGGTCAGGTCGCCGATCAGGTCGAGCATCTTGTGGCGGACGAACTCGTCGGGGAAGCGCAGGCCCTCCGCGTTCGTGTGGAAACGATCCTTGCCGATGACGATGGCGTTTTCGAGCGTGCCGCCTTGGGCGAGGCCCTGGCTCTTGAGGTAAGCGACCTCGTGCTCGAAGCAGAAGGTGCGCGCGCGCGCGACCTCGGCGAGGTAGCTCTCCCGCTCGACGGTCATGGACAGGGTCATCTTCGGCATGAGCGGATGGTCGTGCACCAAAGTGGCCACGATCTCGAACTTGTCCGAGGGCGTGGCGCGGTATCGCGCGCCGTCCTTGGCCGTGTAGACGACCTCGTGCGGCAGGTGCAGCCACCGCTTGGGCGCGTCGAGCGTCTTGAGGCCGGCGCGTATCAGGGCCTCGATGAAGGGCAGGGCCGAGCCGTCCATGATGGGCGGTTCGTTGGCCGTCACCAGGACGTCGATGTTGTCGATGCCGAGGCCGGTGCAGGCGGAGAGCACGTGCTCGACGGTGTGGACCTTCGCGTCGCCGAGACCGAGGTTGGTCCCGCGCACGGTCGTCAGCACGAAGTCGAGGCGGGCCGGGATCATCGGCGTGCCGGCGAGGTCGGAGCGGAAGAAGCGGATGCCCGTGTTGGCGGGCGCGGGGCGGAAGGATATCTTGGACTTGTTTCCGGTGTGCAGGCCGACGCCCTCGAGGTCGACTTCCTTGCCGATCGTGACTTGAAGCGGATTGTCGTTCATCATGTCGTTGACCTCATGTCCCGGCCGACGCGCCGAGTTTTTTCTCGAGCTCTTTGACTTTTTCGAACAGCTCCGGAAGACGGCTGAACAGGGCCTGGAGCTTGAAGGCCTCGCGGTGCGGGCGGCCGGGCGATCCGAATAAAACGGTTTTAGCGGGCACGTCGCTCATGACGCCGGTCTGCGCGGTGATGATCGCGCCGTCGGCGATGTGGACGTGCCCGGCGACGCCCGACTGCCCCGCGAGGATCACGTTGTTGCCGACGGTCGTCGAGCCGGCGATGCCCGTCTGCGAGACGACGACGCAGTCCCGGCCGAGCTTGACGTTGTGGGCGATCTGGACGAGATTGTCGATCTGGGTCCCGGCCTTGACTAAAGTCGAGCCGACGGCGCCGCGGTCGATCGTGACGTTCGCGCCGATCTCGCAGCCGGCCTCGATGACCACGTTGCCGATCTGGGGGATCTTGGTGTGCTTGCCGGTCTTCTTGTCGGTCAAGAAGCCGAAGCCGTCGGCTCCGATCACGGCGCCGGGATGGATGATCACGCCGTCGCCGATCACGCAGTCCTCGCGGATGACGACCTGCGGATAGATCAGGCAGTTGCGGCCGACCTTGGCGTTGGCGCCGATGTACACCTGCGTATGGATCACGGTGTTCTCGCCGACCGCGGCGCCCCGCTCGATGACCGTGAAATCGCCGACGGAGACGTTGGGGCCGAGGACGGCCTTGCCGTGGATCGAGGACTTGGCGCTGTGCGTGGGCAGGATCTTGATCTTGCCCGCCTCGTCGATCATGCGCACGAGAAAGGCGAAGGCGGCGCGCGGCTCGTCAACAATGACCTTGCCCTTCGCCGCGACCGGCGTCTCCCGCAGGTCCGGCGTCGTGAACAAACAGCCGGCGGGAGCGGTCGCGGCGAGTGCTGTGTACTTGCGGTTTTCGAGGAACACGGCGTCTGCCGGCCCGGCGTCGGCCAGGTCGGCGACGCCGGATATCGCGTGATCGAGCGCGCCGAGGGCCTCGCCGCCGACGAGGCCGGCGATCTGCGCGATGGTCAGGGGCTTGGGGAGGATTTTCATTGGGCCGGTATGACTCCGCGCAGCTGCTTGAGGACTTTATCGGTCAGATCGACGGCGGGGTGGCCGTAGAGGGTGGCGGACTTGTCCACGACGACGCTCACGCCCTCGCGCTTGGCGACCTCGGAGATGGCCCGGTACAGACGAGCCAGCACCTGGTCGGTCTTGCGGCCTTCGGCATCCAATAAGCTGCGCTCGGCTCCCAGGCGCTCGCGGTCGAGCTCGAGCTGAAGGCGGTCGAGATCGGCCTGCTTGCCGACGATCCGGCCGTCAAGCTCGAGCAGGCGCTGGGCGATCGTCGGGCCCGCCGGCACGACCGGCGCCGGAGCGGCGATGGGAGCAGGGGTCGGCGCCGGGGCTGGAGCCGGGGCTGGAGCCGGCGCCGGCGCGGGCGCGGGTTGCGGCGTTCCTCGGTCGCGGGTCGGATTCAGCGGCGAAGAGCCGGGGCGCTCTAGATTAAGCGGCCCGTCGGTCAGGCCGGGGAGATTGATCGTCAGCGGCGCCGGTGAGGGCTGCGTGGAGGCCTGCGGCGCGTCGCCGGCCGGCGGCAAAGCGGTCACCGGCGCCGGTTCCGGGGCGACGGGAGCCGGCGTCGGGGAG